>OJBN01000369.1_pt1 | contig 12038 bp, 10 predicted proteins | sample 1590441 | NCBI WGS metagenome assembly OJBN01 (sample SAMN05416760, study PRJEB24817) | seawater metagenome | isolation source: Sea water | place: Canada:Atlantic | collected 2013-07 | reverse complement strand
CTACACTAGATCGCTCGTCGGCAGCGTCAGATGTGTATAAGAGACAGGCATAAAAAGTATAAATGGGGTGTCGGGAGTAACTGCTCGTCCAGAAAATAGTCGCGGAATCTGAGGTCGTGGCTGCAGGCTCCCACATTGAATTTAGGGTTCAGATTGCCTGCGCTTTACATGCAGCGTGAAACGGGTGGTCGATCCACTCATACAGCTACTGAAAATCCAGAGATAATCGCTCCAGACGGCGGATAAAAATACTTCTGGTATACACCGGAGTTTGATCGTCCGACAGTTTCAACAGCCGCGTTCCCGACAGAATTTCTTCTACCATGATTCTTCCCTCAAGTCGCGCGAGCACAGCGCCGATGCAGAAGTGCAGGCCGCGCCCATAAGCCATGTGCTGCTTGAGATATTTGCGTTTAAGGCTCAGTTTGTCAGGCTTTTCGAACCGTTGTGGATCTCGATTGGCGGCTGCCCAGGACAGCAGTAACCGATCTCCGGGCTGCAGTGTGAAGCCTGCCAGTTTGCAATTTGTGCGCACCGCGCGATAGTGAAACTTGAAGGGCGGCTCCAGGCGTGTGATCTCCTCTACAAAGCGCGGAATGTCGTCGCTGTGTTCGCGCAAATGGTCGGCGAGTTGCTGGTCTTGCGACAGCCACTTGAAACAGGATCCGATCAGTGCGGCGGTGGACTCGCCCCCGGCACCGAACAGCACGGTGGTGATGCCCAGTGCTTCCTCTCGCGAAATGATGTCGTCCTGCATGCCGCAGGCCAGCAGGTGCAGTAGCGGTTCTTTCCTCCCGCGGCGGGGACTTTGCAGCGCGAGGTCCAAATGCCGGGCCAGGTACTGTCTCATGTTGTCTGTTTCGGCCGCGAGATTGAGTAAGCCATCGCCAGTGATTTGTCCCGCCAGTAGGTCGCCACCCAGCATGCTCCAGCGACGGAAGTGATCCAGGTCCTCTTCGGGCAGTCCCAGCAAGTGGGCGACTACGCGAGCTGGCAGGCGTTCTGCCGCAGGGATGACGTCGCCGCCGCCGGCGCTGAACCAGGATTGCAGAGCTTCCCGTGCCCATTCGCGTATAGGCGCCTCCATGGCGGCGATTCTACCGGTAAATCGAGGTTGAATGAGTAAGCGGTGGACCGCGTGGCGCGGGTCATCGGCAGTCGCAATCACACTGGTCGCACCCTGTTCCGCGCCGGGCAGCTCAAAGGCGCCTGGCTGTCCTTCATTCGCTTCGTATAGTACACCGGTGAGGTTGGCCGAGAAGTCTTCTTCGCGGTTCAGTACTTCCTCGATCAAATCCCAGTGGCTGACGAGGTGAAAGCCCGACTCGCCGATTCGCGACAGCGGCGTGGCCTCGCGCAGTCGCGTGTACATGGTGTGCGGTTGATCGATGACCGGATCGGAGAATATCTCTGTGTCCCAGTCCGAGTAGCGTGGTGCTCGCATGGTTGATCCCATTGCTTTGCGCACCCGTGCAGGTCACGCTGTACTTTTGCTTAAACTCAGTTGTCATCGCTTCGGTCCGACAGAAACAGAAGCCTAATTTGTCCTATGTGCCCAGGGTGAACCGGATGTTATCTGCTTGATGCTGACCCATAAGTGGTTCCAGGGAAAGCCATTTCTGCCCAATGACCGGCAGGTGCATCTTGTTCCTCTGGCACTTATAGATGAGTCAATAAAATGGTGGGCCCAGTAGGACTTGAACCTACGACCAATCGATTATGAGTCGACTGCTCTAACCAACTGAGCTATGGGCCCGAAAGCGAAAGTTTATCAGATGTTTGCTGTCATTAAGGAGCGCAAGTTCTTCAATCTGCTACCTGCTCCGGTATGCACCGAACATTGATCACCCCTTCAATACCGCGCAGTTGCTCTAACAGCTCTGGAGTGGGTGTGGTGTTGAGATCAATCAAGTTATACGCAATTTCATCTCGGCTTTTGTTAAGTAGATCTACGACGTTGATTTGGCTGTCGCCTATAGCCGCCAAAATATGGCTCAGCGTACCGGGCAGGTTGGTGTTGGTAATCGCCATGCGTGAACCGGTTGTGCGCTCCAGCTCTAGCCTGGGAAAGTTGACCGAGTTACGAATGTTACCGTGCTCCAAGAAAGCGCGAATCTGTTCGGCGCCCATAATGGCGCAATTTTCCTCGGCCTCTGCGGTGCTCGCTCCAATGTGAGGCATAAGAATGCAGTCTTTGCGTCCTCGAAGTGCGGGGTGGGGAAAGTCCGTTATGTAGCGTCCTAGACTTTTGTTCTCAAGGGCAGCAGCAACCGCCTCGGTGTCTACAATCTGCTCCCGGGCAAAGTTGAGCAAACAGGCATCAGCTCTAAAGTAGTTCAAGGTCTCCTGATTAATCAGGTGATGTGTGCTCTCAATGGCGGGCACATGAATCGAAATAAAATCGGCACGTGAAAATAGCGCCTGCATGTTTTCCATGCGCTTGACGCTGCTGGGCAGTTGCCATGCCGCTTCTATGGAAATAGCAGGGTCGAAGCCAATAACATCCATACCAAATTCGAGGCCCAGCTGGGCGACTAGGCTGCCAATGGCGCCCAGCCCCAAAACCCCTAAGGTTTTACCCTTGAGCTCAGCGCCTGCAAAGCGCTTTTTTTCTGCCTCAAGCAGTGGGCCCATCGCTTGCTCGTCAAGGTCCCCTGGAAGGCTGTGCACAAATTCAATGCCGCCCAGAATATCCCGTGAGGCCAGTAACAAACCGGCGGCGACCAGCTCTTTGACGGCATTGGCGTTGGCGCCTGGCGTATTAAAAACGGGGATACCGCGCTCTGTGCAATGGCTGACGGGAATGTTGTTAACACCAGCACCTGCTCGGGCAATAGCGGTTACCGAAGCAGAGATTTCGTCAGCCTGTAATTTATGGCTGCGCAGTAGCATGGCATCGGCACTGCCGATTTCGCTGCCAACTTCATAGGACTGTCTGGGAAATCGCTCAAGTCCTTTGACGGAGATGGCATTAAACGTACGAATTTTAAACATGATTTTTTTCGCTGTATCGCTCGCGATGAAGGGGTTTTGGGGTCAGGGGTGTTGGGCAATAGCCACAAACGCGGCGTAGGTTAACAGAAATCATGGGTATTTATTGGATCTAACAGGATTTCCTCGCGACTTTCGCTACTGTTGTGAGCAGTACAGTGGAGAAACCATGGCCAACGTCGCCCCTAAAACGTCACAACCTGTTGCCAAAGCGGCTAATGCCCCCCAGCACAGCTTGCCTGCCTGGCTGGTGGCAGACCTCAGATCTGACCACGCCGGTGAGATGGGGGCGGTAATGATTTACCGGGGTATTTTAGCGGTGAGCCGCGACGCCAAGGTGAGGGCCTTTGCCCAGCATCACTTGGCCACCGAAGAAACCCACCTGCAACGCATTACCGCGTTGTTAGCGAAAGAGCAGTACACCCGACTGCTGCCCTTATGGCGCTTCATGGGTTGGTTGACCGGCGCTTTGCCGGCCGTGTTGGGTGCGAACAGTGTCTTTGCCACCATTGATGCGGTGGAAACGTTTGTCGATCAGCATTATCAAGACCAGTTAAATCGCATTGACCCTAACGGCAGGTTTGCCGATATTCGGTTAACTTTGGCAGAGTGCCAAGCCGACGAGATTGCCCATCGTGATGAAGCCCGAGGGCTGGCCACGCCGGTGCGCGGGCCGTTGCTCAGTTTGTGGGCACTCGTGGTGAAAAGCGGTTCGGCGGCGGCGGTTTGGGCCGCACGCCGAATTTAGGTTCGCTCAGGCAGGTTCCCAAGCGTCAGGCAGTGCGGCATTAACCACGCCACCGTCGACAGCTACGGTTTCCCCAACCACATAATCTCCCGATCTTGCAGCAAGATAAATAGCGGCGGCGGCCATATCTTCATCGGCACCAATACGCCCGCTGGGAATGCCAGGAGCAATGGCGTCGCCGAAGTCACGTGCCGCTTTGTTCATTTCAGAGGCGAACGCGCCTGGGGCAATAGCCGTTACGTTAATGTGATCGGTGATCAAACGTGCCGATAAGCGTTTAGTGAGATTAATAACAGCAGCTTTAGACGCCTGATAGCTGTAGGTTTCCCAAGGGTTCAAGCGCAAGCCGTCAATCGAGGCAATGTTAATCACTTTGCCCGGACGCGCCGCTGTAGCGGCAGCTTTCAAAGTAGGAAAAAGCGCCTGCGTCAAAAAGAACAGTGACTTCACGTTAAGGTCCATCACCTTATCCCAGCCCTTCTCTGGAAACGCCTCGAAATCTTGGCCCCAAGCGGCGCCCGCGTTGTTCACCAAAATATCGAGCTTGGGCTCTTTTGCGGTCAGATCATCAGCGAGGGCACGGCAACCGTCAACGGTTGAGATGTCGGCGGGTAGGGAGTGACAGTTGTCGCCCAGTTCCGCAGCGACCTCATCACACACGTCAGCTTTTCGCGATGAAATGTAAACTTTGGCGCCCTGTGCAATGAAGCCTTTGGCAATCATGAGACCAATGCCTCGTGAACCACCTGTCACCAGGGCGGTCTTGCCCTCCAGAGAAAAAAGGCTGCTCGTATCCATAAATCCTTCCTGTTGTGTCATGCATTAATGAAGAGGGCAAACCCTACCGATTCCCGGCGAGGTATGCCAGTCTATCGGGCTCTGGCATGCGCAAAAGGCCATAAATTTCATACGAGGAGTGCCACTTTGTCTGCAGACAATGACCTTCCAACACCGGAGGAGCTTGCCCGCCGGTTGCAGCGCAGTGCGCGTTTGGCCTCAGTGGGCAAACTGGCCTCCAGCGCAGCACATGAGATTAATCAGCCGTTAAATGTCATTCGCATGGCGGCATTTAATCTGCGACGGGCCATTGAAAAAGGAACCCTCAATGCCGAGTCGGCGCTGATTAAACTTGAGCGCATAGACACCCAAATTGCCCGAGCCGCACGGCTCGTTGGCGGCATGAAGGCTTTCTCGCCAACCGCTACCGACACCCCCACTAACCTTAATCCTAGCGAGGCATTAACCACCGCTCTCGAGCTCATGGCCAAGCGCTTCACCGGGGCAGATGTTGAGCCTATTCACCAACCAGCCAACACTAGCAGTACCGTGCAGGCGGCCCCCAGTGCCATTCAGGAGTTGGTGATTCACCTCTTGGACAACGCGGTCGAGGCCTATGGGGACGCCCCGCAGCGCAACCCGCTACTCGAAGAGGAGCACTTGCCGCCGCGCTGGGTGAAGGTCGTGGAGACAGTGGAGGATGGGACGTTTGTGATCACCATTGAAGATGCGGCAGGTGGTTTGGCGTCCGATATCGCCGACCGCGCCTTTTTACCCTTTGTTACGACCGCCCAAGATGGCAGCCATGCGGGTTTGGGGTTGACAGTGTGTGCCAGCCTGGCTGCATCAATGGGCGGCACTGTGAACTTGATAAGTACTGAGCTGGGGTTAAAGGCGACGGTAACCCTGCCGCTCTCCGCAGATTTTTAAACCTCGGTGGCATGGATCCAACAACAGGGCTTTAGGGGCAGACTGCAGTGACCAGGGCAGGGTGCGCCTGAGTACGGCGCTTCACTTATTGAGGGTCAGCATGTACTTCGCTACTTCTAGCCGCATATCCTCCGACAGGTGGTTTTGCGGTGGCATGGTGGGAAAGTCGGGTCGCTTTTTCTCGGGTGCCGCAATGTATTGGGCGATGGCACTGGCGTCTTCGCCATACTGCGCTTTTATCGCCATAACGGGCGGGCCAATCATGCGCACGTTGTAGGTGTGGCAGCCGGCGCAAATTCCTTGGTAGACCAGCTTGGCGCCGTCGGCATCGACGGTAATGACTCGGGGTGCTGCGGGTTCAGCCAGCATTTTGGTATTTACGGCCCTTGTGGTGCCCGCCAAGGCGGGGGCTGAGTCTACGGCGTCAGCGGCGCGAACGGTTGGGCTGTTGCAGTCGCCCCAATCGCCAAGGCCAAAGGTGCGGTAGGCCGACTTCCGGCTAATACAACTTTCTCTATCGGCATGGGCCGCGCCTTTGTAAGCCAGTATGTCGGGCCCCGTGGTAGAAAATTGCGTGAGCATTAAGGCTTTCACTTCGGTGGCGGGGTCATTGCCATTATCAAACATTACGTTATCCCGAATTTGGACGCGATCGGGATTGGGGTCAGAGTCGGGATCACCGGCCACGTCGGTTGCGAAGTCTTGGCTGGTAACAATAATGCCCGCGGTATTGTTGCCCGTAATAATGTTGTCTTCGACAATCACGTCGTCGCCGGCCAAGATTAGCATGCCGGTGCCAGAGGGTATGCCCGCCACTAGAGAACCGGGTATCGCAAAATTGGGTGTGTTGTTATTGATGATCGTGTTACGCCGAACAATGGCATCAAAAGAGGTTTTGATCGGCAGCCCCGGTGTAATAAACACCAAAATACCGCCAGTATTGTTGTGGGCAATGTTCCCCTCAACCAGTGCATGACGGCTATTTTCAATTTCAATGCCGGCAACGTTGTCGAAAACCCGGTTGTTGCGCACGTCGATATAATCACTCATGCCCACGTAAATGGCGGCGTCTTCAATGCCGCTGAGCACGTTATTTTCGATGAGCCCATTTTCACCAAACTCGGGAAAAATGCCGTACACGCCGGTATCTACTACCCAGTTATTGCGGATGGAAAAGTTATTCCCCGCTTGCCCCATAATGGCATTGCCTTTGTAGTTCGTTATTTTGAACCACTCCACGGTAAAGCCGTTGCCTGAATACAAAATGGCATCGTTGAGTTGCTTATCGCCTTCAAGGTTGGGCCATTCGCCGTCTTCCACCACACCGCGCAGCGTGATGTCGTCCTTATCGACGTAAACCGTTTCCCGGTACAGACCAGGATGCACCTGAATAATGTCTCCGGGGGCCGCCGCTTCAACAGCGGCCTGAATCGAGTCGCCCTCTCGAACATCGTGGACGGCCGCGTAGCTGTTACTCATAGCGCATGCCAAGAGAATCGCTAGCGTCTTAAAGCCGAAATGGGAAAGGGGCGAGTGCAAAAAAGTGGGCTGTGAGGTTGTCATGGCAGTGCCTTTGGTTGAGCTCTTAGTTGGGCAGTAAGTGGTGCCGCTAGTTGAGCTGCTGATTGAGTATTGTTATTAGAATGACGGTGTAACGCAGTCTTACCCTCCGGGGCAAGTCTTGCGGCGCGCCCTGGGCGCAGCCCCGAGGGCAATTGATTGGGTATTTCTGGCAAAAACCCCTGGTCAGTGAGGGTGTGTAAAAAGTCGACCAGACGATCGAGTTCGTCGTCGGTGAGCTCGGGATTCCAAATGTGCCAGTGCAGTCTTAGGTCCTCCCCCTCGGGAACCGCGTGGCCGCGTCCTCCGGTATAAAACGCAGCGGCTTCTCGCAGTGAATCAAAGTTACCCGCATGCATATACGGAGCGGTCAGTGCCACGTTGCGTAAACTGGGCACTTTAAAACCGCCCCGTTGGCTGGCGTCGCCTGAAGAAGCTCCGGCTCCGGGGTCTAGGGGGCGGCCGTTGCGTTCGGGCACGCCCAACACGGCAATTTGTTGGTTCGTAAACAGTGGCGGGGTGTGGCATTCCGCGCAACGCGCTACAAATGAACGAAAAACATTGAGTCCCTGTTTCTCCTGGGGGTTGAGGGCATCGTGCACGCCGTGGGCATAAAGATCATAACGGCTGTTAAGGGAGATAAGGGAGCTTTCGAAAGCGACTAGCGCGGTGTAGACCTGATCAAGGGTCAGGCTGTCTTCTTCGAAGGCGGCCTTGAACATGGCTGCATATGCGGCATTGGACTGTAGTGTGGCCAATAATGTTACTGGGTCGTTGCCCATTTCATTATCGGCATAAAGTGGGCCTTGCAGCTGTGCTTCCAAGGACTTTTTACTGCCGTCCCATAACAACTTTTGAAGAAAGGCGACGTTCCAAAGTGACGGTGCTGACCGCGCAATTTCTGTGCCTTGCACGCCTATGCTAAGGCGTTTGCCATCGCTGAGACCCAGCGCAGGGTCATGGCAGGTCGAGCAAGCCACCTCACCGTTTTGGGACAGTAAAGGATCGAAAAACAGGTAGCGGCCGAGATCAATTTGTTGCGGTGTGAAGCCGTCTCTTACCGGGGGCAAGCCGGTTTTGGGCCCGCCAACGCCTTTGTCATAGAGCGAGTCATACGCCAAATACTGGCTGTGCAGTTTGCAGTGTCCGGTTTCATCAAGTCGCAAGGCAGGTGGGCAAAAGGTCGATAGCTCAAAGGGCTCCAAGGCAGTTGCAAAGCTTGCCGCCGTCAGAGCCAGCCATAAGAAAAACAGAATGCGCATTAGGCTTCTGGTGGCAGTGTGGCAAGGTAGGCGGCGATAGATTCCAAAACATCGGAGTCGGTAATTGAGGGCGCTAAGCGCACCATTTGAACACCCCAGCGATCTTCTGGATGGGAACCCCGCAGGCCACCTCGAAACTTTTCATACTGTGACAACACATACCAGTCATTGAGCCCTGCTAGGGCAGGTGCCTCGAGGGCTACATTGCCCAGGGCGTTGGAGCCGTGGCAGGCCGAGCATAAATTCTGGTGATAATCCTCACCCTGGGCTAAATCGCCTTTGATGGTCGCGGGGGGAAAAACATTGGGCAGCGCGTCGATATAGGCCGCCAGATTCGAAATGCTGTTGTCACTGAGCGCCGCACTGCTGGCCGCCATCATGGCACCGTGGGTGTCGTCGGGGTGTGCACCGCGTATGCCGTCGCGAAAGTGACGCAGTTGGCGGGCTACGTAAATAGGGTCAAGCGAGGTTAAGGCAGGGGCCTGAAGCGATGCTTCCCCGATTCCCTGAGCGCCGTGACAAGAGAGACATTGAGCTGCGTATTCGCTCGCACCGGCATGCTGCGGGTTAATGAGCGCTTGAGATGCCGCAGCCGTCGAGGCCGGGCTCTGGGTTTCACCACAGCCCCATAAGGCGAGCAAAATAACGGTCAGAACTGTTCGGCAAGTTGTTTTGATTTTCATAGGGCCTCCCCCCGGGGTCCTTAGCTGCACCTACAGTTTAAGGCACTCTGGCGTAAAGGGCAGCGCCTTTTAAAAACGATAAATGGCTTCGACGCCATAGGTTCGCGGGTCTAAAATACGCATTATCGGTGTGCCAAATACGGCAACGGTTGTCTGGCTGATACCGCTAATCCGGTCTTCATCGGTCAGGTTACGGCCCCACAAAGCGAGCTCCCAGTGATCCTCTGGGTGGCTCCAGGCAATGCGGCCGTTCACCAAACGTCTATCGTCGGTGTACCCACTAATCGATTCAAAATCGGGGTTATAGTTGGCGTCGTCGGCATCGCGCGTGTTTTCGGCATAAATGTACTCACCGCGCACCAATAAGTTGCCTGCCGCCAGTTTGGGCCGCCAATCCAGGGTTAGCGTGTAGTTACCCGCGGTATCGGAACTGCTGTCAAACTGGGTGAGCTCGCCTTTGGCATCGTAAAACTCTTCTGACTGGTTTTCTTCTTCTCGGTAGGTGCTCAGCGCAGTAAACAGCAAGTCTTCGGTTATTAACCAACTTACGTTGAGCTCGACACCCTGCACGCCAGAGTCAACATTAATGACGGTAGGAATGGCATTATCTTGCCCGGGCGGACGGGTTTCTACCGAGCGTTGGCGTCCATCAACGGTTAAATCGAATACCGCTAGCTGCACTTGCAGTCGGCCGTCAAACAAGTCGCCTTTTAGACCTATTTCATATTGCTCAGAGTTTTCAGGCTGCAGTGGTTCCAGTGATGTTTTAATGGCGAGAGAGTCAAAGCCCCCCGCCTTGTAACCCGTAGAAACCGAACCGTAGGCAATGAGTTGTTCGCTTAAGCGGTAGGTAGCGACCAAGCGTCCGGTGGTCTTACTCCAGCTATCCTTGGCGATGGTCGGTGTGGTTGCGGCGGCGGCATAGTCTCCCGAGGCATCGGTAAATATTTGATTACTGACTCCGGGCCGCAACGCGGCAAAGGTAGTGGCTGGAATCAGCCAGCTAAACTCTTTGGTATCTTCGCTGTAGCGCAAGCCAGCTGTTAGAGAGAGCCGGTCACTGATTGCGTATTCAACATCGGCATAGATGCCGTAGTTCTCAAACTCTCCTTCATTAATAATGTACTCGCCCCATACTTCGCCCTCGAAGGAAGGGCCAAACAGCATGGGCTCCCCCAGAGCGCCAGAGATAAACTCGTACCAAAAATCCCCCGACTCCTGAATTTCTGTTGCCGTTACGGGTATGCCCACGGCACTCAAGGCAACCGCGTAATCATCGGGGTTCCAGATATGGTCCATGTCGAAGCCAAAGCCCGCGTTGAAATCTTGAGTAACTAGCCTTGCAATCGAATCTGCGAGGGCATTGGCCTCGGTGCGTTGGTAGGTGTTTTCTAGGCTGTAGGTGGCACCCATAACGGCGTTAATGCGATCGGTGTTGTAGTTAAAACGCACTTCGGTATAAGTGATGTCGGAATCTTCAATATTGTTGGTATCAAAGTAGCGTGTGGGGTCAGCGGTGCCGTCCTCGTCTTGCCGATTTGAGGTCTCAAAGTCGCGATAATTAGCAATGGCGGTCATTGACCACTGCTCATTAAGGTCTTGAAACCACTTGCCCGTAATGCCCCACATGTCGCGGGTTTCTTCGCCATCAATCACGTCGTTGGCATACCGTCCACTAAAGGGGTTGGTGTTGAGCGAGAAAGGACTTACCCCCAGCGCCATACTGGGCGATTGATCAAAGTGATCGACATCGACAGCCAGCTGCAAGGTTGTTGCTTCAGAGGGCACCCAGCGCATCGCGATGCGGCCGGCCCAGTTGCCTTTTTCAGCAGCATCAAACTCGGCGGGTTCGACGTTTTCCGATATACCGTCACGTTGATTGACCAACGCATTGGCTCTTAGCGAAAAAGTATCACTCACTGGAATATTGATCATGCCTTCCAGGCGCATAAGGTTGTAATTGCCAGCGCGAAGGCGAGCAAAACCCTCCTGGGTGTCGCTGGGGGCATTGGGGATCATATTAACGACGCCTGCTGCAGCATTGCGTCCAAAGAGCGTGCCTTGTGGGCCGCGCAGTACTTCCACACGGTCGATATCGGCGAAAGCGACGGTTGTCGCTGCGCGGGGGAGGTAGGCGTCGTCGTAAAAGGTGGCCACCGAGGGGTCACCGCCGGTTGAGATGTTAGGACTAGAGATGCCGCGAATGCGATAGCCCTGCTGGGTGAAGCTTTCACCTCCGGCATCAAAGCCTACAATATAGGCGTCAATGTCCTGCAAATTCAGTGCCCCGGTATTAATAATATCTCGCTGGGAAAAGGTGCCAATGGCAATGGGCACATCAATCGCTTGCTGCTGCCGCTTTTGCGCGGTGACAAGAATTTCTTCAAGTAGACCAGCGCTAGATTGCCCGTGGGTGACGACAGATAACGTCAGACTAGCGGTGGCTACAAGGGTGGAAGTCGCTCTTCGCATCGGTCTATCCCTCCGTAAATGCACTGGTGTTATCTTTTAGAGACAACATAAGGGGTAATTGCCGGGTACTCAACTAAAGTGAATAGGCACTATGGCGGGTATTTTAGTGCCTGCTCTGCCCTTAATAGCCAATGCTCATAAGCCATTAATTGCATTGAAAGCCCCCAAGGAACGCTAATTGGCTTTGGATAGTGAGCTGTTTGTGGGTTTACAGGCCTCGATTGAAATTACATTGTGCGCCTTTTTATTGACGCAAAAAAAAGCGGGCTATTGAAGCCCGCTTTAACGCTTTTTCATGTTGACGCGCGTGGCGCAGATTACTCGTCGAGGAAGCTGCGCAGGTAATCTGAGCGTGTGGGGTGGCGCAGCTTGCGCAGTGCTTTGGCTTCAATTTGGCGAATGCGCTCGCGGGTTACGTCAAACTGTTTACCGACTTCTTCTAAGGTGTGATCGGTGTTCATGCCAATACCAAAGCGCATACGCAGTACTTTGGCTTCCCGTGCGGTAAGACCTGCGAGCACATCTTGAGTCGCCTCGGTCAGCCCTTCTTCGGTTGCCGAATCGACCGGGCTAGATATGGTCACATCTTCAATAAAATCACCCAAATGCGAATCT
>OJBN01000364.1_pt1 | contig 12173 bp, 12 predicted proteins | sample 1590441 | NCBI WGS metagenome assembly OJBN01 (sample SAMN05416760, study PRJEB24817) | seawater metagenome | isolation source: Sea water | place: Canada:Atlantic | collected 2013-07 | reverse complement strand
CGAAGAAGGTTGCTACGAAAAAGGTGGCAAAAAAGTCAGCGAAGAAGGCAGTCAAGAAGGCAGTCAAGAAAACGGCTGCCAAAAAAGCTACGAAAAAGAAAGCAAAGGCGAAATAATTAGAGTGGCGCACGTGCTTTTCGGCATGCAGAAAGAATGGCTCTGTGCGACGGGAGTAAACTCGCACCTTACTGGCTCAGCGCCTCATCGATCGCCTTGATCGCTTGGCCAAGGCGCAGGGGCTCATCTCCGTTGAGCTGGAAATAGGGCAGCTTTAATTTTTCCAAGCTCTCCTTGAACATTGAGTGGAGCTCTTCGCGTGCACTTGGGCCATCGCGCTGACCAGGATCCTCTTCCCATTGGATGCCCTCAGGGGAGCAAAGTAAGTAGAGTGTGTATTTGCGCTCTAGTAAGGCCTCGTTGACCCAATCGAAAGTGGTTTCAAAGTAGTGATTGGCGTAGATGATCGACGATAACAAGTTGGTGTCGTGGATGACGAAACGTTGCGACTTCGCCCAGCCAGCATCTTCGGTGGCGATCTGTCCGCAAAAGATTTCTTCTAGGTCTGTTTGAATTAATTCGCGGTCGAGCTGGTCAACATAGCTACGCACGAACTCAGCCGTCCAAGGCTCTCCGTAGTGGGCCGAGAGTGCTTGCGCGAGAGTGCTTTTACCAGTGCACTCAGCACCCGTTAGGACGATACGGGTCATCGGGTGCCTTGCGCCATAGACTTATCTAGTAGTGGCTTCCATTCGACCCACCCTCTGATTGCTAGCACTATGAAAATCGTAAAGAGAATTACGGTTGGCCAGTTTTGAGTAGTTAGGAATAAGCCTAGGTAAATTACGTCAGCTATGATCCAGAAAATCCACGTTTCGATATGCTTGCGACCAAGCATCCATTGTGCGGTGAATCCACAACATGCTGCAAATGCGTCGAGGTAGGGTAGTCGAGCACCGTCAAGTAAGTTGCCGAGAAAACCTGCTATGAAAGTCCCAGTTATAAGGAAAATGGCTATTCGGATCCAGTGATTTGGTGCGGTGCGTGTTATAGTAATACTTGACGCGTCTTTAGACGACGCATTCGACCATTGTTTCCAGCCATAGATCGAAATTCCGATAAAAGAGATATTCATGCCGGCAAATGCAAACAAACCGCCAGATAGCCCGAGATATACATAGCAGCCGTAGCAAAGGATGAAGAATGGCCAAGCACCAATCCTTACTTTTATGCTAAGCCACACACCCGTGATGCCCGTGGCCATACCAAGCCATTCGAACCAGTCTATGGGGCTGATCGCATTGAATTGAGTTAAAAAACTGTCCATGTGAACGCTTTAATCAGCGTCGTAAACTTTGACTTTTTGCCACTGGTCCTTGTGGGCGGCGATAAAGTTCTGGTGTTTCTCGTGCGCTTGGTAGGCGTCGTGTGCGGGTACGTCTTTCAAGATAACGGTTAGGCAAAAGTCGTAACTGCCGTCGCACATGGGGCGCTCGGCTACGGAGGCGGGCCTACCGATGAAGACCGAATCGGCGTGCTCGATTTCTTTGAGGCTTTCAAGCCCCACGCGGAACTTGGCTCTCTGCGCGTCGTCGAGGTCTTTGCACAGCCAGAATAATACAGTGTGAACCAGCATGGATTGTCGTCGTTTTATGGGGGGGTTACAGAATACCTTCAATTATTTGGCGAAGCTCAGCATGGGTGCGCGCGACGGGTAGCTCTGGGCGTTCAATAGTAAGGCGCTCGGGCGGGCAATAGAGTGCGCGGTTGTCAGCCACATCGATCATAGAGAGGTCGTTGTAGGAATCGCCCGCCGCGAAGGTGTCAAAATTGAGTGCCTTGAAGGCTTCGACTGCCTTGCGCTTATGGTCTTTGAGGCGTAGGGCATAGTCCGCGATGCGACCTGACTCATCGATCACTAGATCGTGGCAAAAGAGAGTTGGGTGCCCTAGCTTTGCCATGAGAGGCCCTGCAAATTGACGGAAAGTGTCGGAAAGGATCACGAGGCGCGTCTGCGAAGTGACCCAGTCGACGAATTCCGAGGCACCTGGCATTGGGTCAAGCGTACCGATGACTTCCTCGATATCGGCTAACTTGAAGCCTTCCTTGTCAAGAATGTCTAAGCGGTAACGCATCAGCACGTCGTAGTCTGGCTCATCGCGAGTCGTGCGCTTTAGCGCCTCGATTCCAGTCTTTTCTGCAAACGCGATCCAGATTTCGGGAATCAATACTCCCTCCAAGTCGAGACAAACTATATTCATACCTTAAATCCGTCAGAAAGCTCTCTAGAGTCAATCCCTTATGACCGTAGTACACACTTGCCACTCATTGGGTCTTTGACCATGTTGGCGAACTTTCATATTCTGGATGTCCTCTGTGAATCCGCAACGCACGCAAATTTCGTTCTCCAACGCAGTCAACAGGTCTTATGATCTCCTCCATTTTAAAGAAATTCTCTGGCCGTCACTATGGTAAATACCTCAAAAAGTGTCAGCCCATTATCGAGCGTATAAACGCCATCGAACTCGAATACCAGTCGCTCTCCGACGCGCAGCTTCGTGATAAGACGGCTGAGTTTATGAAGCGCAACCAGGAGGATGGTGAGAGTCTCGACGATCTTTTGCCTGAAGCCTTCGCTGCAGTAAAGAGCGCTGCCCGCCGGATGTGTGGCCAGTCCTACGATGTTTGCGACCATCAATTACCATGGGAAATGGTCCATTATGATGTTCAATTTATCGGTGGCATTACGCTCCACGAAAAACGTATCGCGGAAATGGCAACTGGTGAGGGTAAGACCCTTGTCTCGACTTGCCCGCTCTACCTCAACGCGTTGACGGGCCAGAATTGCCAGCTCGTCACGGTGAATGACTACCTTGCCCGTCGTGACTCCGAGTGGATGGGGCACCTTTTCCGCTTTCTCGGACTGACTGTGGGCTGTATCCAAAACTCGATGGACCCGCAGACGCGTCGCGAGATGTATGCTTGCAACATCACCTACGGCACCGCCTCTGAGTTTGGCTTCGACTACCTGCGCGATAACGGGATGACCAGTCGCAAGGAAGACCAGGTTCAGCGCGACCATTACTTCTGTATCATTGACGAGGTCGACTCCATCCTCGTCGACGAAGCGCGCACGCCGCTCATTATTTCGGGCCCAATGCAGGACGATAACCCGCTGCCCTTTAACGAAGTCAAGCCCACCATCCAGAATCTGTTTTCTAAGCAGCAAGCTTTCTGCAACAAGCTCGTGGCGGAGGCTAAAAAAGTGCTGGAGGGTGAGAGCTCTAGCGAAGAGGACAAACATGCCGCCGTGGCTAGCCTCTACCAAGTGAAGCTTGGCATGCCCAAGAATAAACAGTTCCACCGCCTGAACGAGGTGCCCGCCTTCCGCCGCGCGGTCGATAAGTTCGACCTCGAGATGAACAGCGACTTCAACAAAGAGCAGCGCTACGCTCTGAAAGAAGAGCTCTACTACGTGATCGACGAAAAGCAGCAGCAGGCTGATCTCAGTGAAAGGGGTCGCACCCTTATGAGCCCCAACGATCCTGACGCCTTCATGCTGCCCGATCTGCCCACCCAGTTTATCGAGATCGATAAGCAAGAAGATCTCTCCGCCGAGGCGAAACAAAGCGCCAAGCTTGAGGCCGAAACTTTTTTCCAGACCACCAGCGAACGCATTCACTGTATAAGCCAGTTGCTTCGCGCTTACAGCCTTTACGAGCGTGACAAGGAATACGTGGTGCAAGCTGGCAAGGTAAACATCGTCGACCAAAACACTGGCCGCGTGATGCCTGGGCGACGCTGGTCAGACGGCCTCCACCAAGCGGTTGAAGCCAAAGAGAACTGCACCATTGAAAAAGAGACCAAGACTTATGCGACGGTTACGATTCAGAATTATTTCCGCATGTATGATAAGCTCGCCGGGATGACGGGTACGGCGGAGACGGAAGCCTCCGAGTTCAACGAAATTTACGGCCTCACCGTCATGGTGATCCCGACGAATAAACCTAATATACGTGTTGATTTGAATGACGTCGTGTTCAAGACACGCCGGGAAAAGTTCAATGCCGTGATTGAGACGATCCAAGAGGCTAATAAAGAAGGTCAGCCCGTCCTCGTTGGCACTGCCTCAGTCGAAGCCTCCGAGTTACTCTCTCGCATGCTCAAACGTAACAAAATCGTGCACAGTGTTTTGAACGCGAAGTTTCACGCGCAAGAAGCCGAGATTGTGGCCAAAGCCGGGCAGAAAGGTTCGGTCACCATCGCGACCAACATGGCTGGCCGGGGAACTGATATTAAGCTCGGTCAAGGCGTTGCCGAACTGGGCGGTCTCTTCGTGATTGGCACCGAGCGTCACGAGTCCCGGCGGATTGACCGTCAGCTCCGTGGTCGTTGCGCCCGTCAAGGCGACCCTGGTCTCTCCAAATGTTTCGTCTCGCTTGAGGATGACCTTATGCGTCTCTTCGCTAATGCAGGCCCTATCTCGCGTGTCCTCGAAAAATCCATGACTGAGGGCGAAGAGCTCGAGCACCCCGCGCTCAATTGGTCGATCGAAAATGCGCAGAAAAAGGTCGAGCAGCAGAATTTCTCCATGCGTAAACGGCTCCTCCAGTTCGACGACGTGCTCAATACACAGCGCGAAGTTATCTACGGGCTACGTAATGATGCAATCCATTCGGAAACGCCTCGTGAAATCGTCTTCGAGATGATTGAGGAAGAACTCGAAGAGCGCCTCAACGAGCTAGATGAGGCCAAGGCAAGCGACACCGAAGCGATGGATCGTTTTCTCGGTTGGCTCAATGCCTACTTCCCTATCTCCCTCAAGCCCGAGGAGATTGAAGCCCTCGAAGCGCAAGCGCAGCACGAATACATTCTTGGTAAGATCAACGAAGCCTACGACCAACGCGAAGAGTTTGAGGAGCAAGAAGCCCTCGTCGGCCTTGAACGCTATCTCATTATTCGTTCACTCGATCGCCGTTGGCAGGATCACCTTACCGAGATGGAAGAGTTACGCCGAAGCGTGAATCTTCGCAGCTATGGCCAGAAGGATCCGCTTAACGAATACAAGAGTGAGGCTTATGTCTTCTTCCAAGAGTTAATGACGAATGTGCGTACGGAGATTTGTAATTCCGTGTTCCGTAGTGCGACTAGCCAAGAAGCTTTTAGCAACATGCTCGCCCGCATGTCTAAGGTCGCTCAGGTTGCAGGGCCGGGCACAGGCTCGGGGCAAGGTGCCAGCGCTCTTACTGCCGCCGCAGGGGAGCCTCAAGCTGGTTCAGTCGATGAAAAGCCAGTCGAACTGCCAAAGATAGAACCGATTCGTCGCGAACTGCCCAAGGTCGGCCGCAATGATACTGTGACTATCCGCAAGGGACCTGAAGAGAAGACCCTCAAATTTAAAAAAGCCGAAGCCATGATCCAAAACGACGGCTGGGATCTAGTGCAAAAGTAGCGCGAAGATGGGCATCTCACCCATGCTCGGCGTGCCCTTTGGAGTACTTCGCCCAAAGCTGCTTACATTAGCTTTTGTTTCGGTAGCTACCAGGTTGCTTGCTCTTAGCTCGTCGCTTTAAAAAGAGTGGCAAGATTTTCTGTTCGATAAAGTCAAAGGCGGCGTGTAGTCCATCTGTTTCATAGACGCCGCCGATTTCGGCTTCCATTGAGGTGGGCTCACCGAGAGAGGCTAGGAATTGGTTCGAGGTTATCTGGATGAAGACCTCGGCGCGTTCTTTCGTAGAGATGTCCTTTTGCTTCAATATCCACTCGCGCGCGAATAGGGCTAAGACAGCATCGCCAATCCAAGCTTTAGTCCGTTTGCCCTCTTCTGTCATTTAAAATAGGTATTCGAAGTGGCGACCGCTTCTGTAAGTTTGGGACAGGTGGCGACCGACTCGAAATAGCTTCACTATTTTGCGAAGTAATAAGCGCGGTGTTTAAATTTTTTCGACAATACCGTCGGCTAAGCCGTATTTGATGGCTTCGTCCGCAGTCATGTAAAAATCACGATCGGTGTCCTTTTGGATCTTCTTAAGCGACTGGCCTGAGGAATCCGCGAGGATCGCGTTGAGCTCGTCGCGGAGACGCTCCATTTCTTGGGCTTGGATGTGTATGTCGACGGCAACGGCAATCATCTGGCCAGAAATGAGTGGCTGGTGGATGAGTACCCGAGAGTGCGGGTAGAGGAAGCGCTTTCCTTTATCTGCACCGCAGAGTAGAATCGAGCCCATGCTGGCAGCCATGCCAGTAACGACGACTTTGATCGGCGAGCTAATCAACTTCATTGTATCATACACGGCCATCCCAGCAGTGATGGAACCGCCAGGGGTGTTGATGTAAAAAGTGATCTCCTTGCCAGGCGCATCCATTTCTAGGTAAAGGAGCTTCTCCGTGACATCCCGTGCGGATTTGTCGGACACCTCGCCCCAAAGAAAGACTTTACGCTCTTTGAGGAAGGTCTCTTGAATTTTGATGGATTTTTCTTCTTTGTCTTTCGACTTATCTTTATCGGCCATAGGGAATTTGTGTTTAAATAAACTTAAAGTAATAGGAGAGCACAGCTAGCGCAGGTTTCAAGCCGCGACTGAAATGAATTAGCCTTCGATCTTGGTCACGCGGCGTTCGTGCCGGCCGCCTTCGAAGTCTGCGTCAAGCCAGATTCCGACGATCTTTAGGGCTAAGACTTCGGGGACGGGGCGGGCGCCCATAGAGATACAGTTGGCCTTGTTATGAGTTTTGGTCGCATTCGCTGACCACTCATCCCAGCAGAGACCGCAGCGAACGCCTTTAACCTTGTTGGCTACCATAGCTTCGCCGTTGCCAGAGCCACCGAGCACGATCCCGCAGTCGGCTTGGCCGGAAGCGATTGCTTCGGCGGCGGGACGGATGAAGTCAGGGTAGTCGCAGGGTTCGTCGGAGTCACAACCAAAGTCGATGACGGTGTGCCCGCGTTGTTTTAAGAAAGCGATGATCGGTGCTTTAAGTGGAAAGCCCGCGTGGTCGGTACCGATAGAAATGGTGAGGGGTTTAGCTGACATTGTGTGGAAGATAAAGCGGGAGATTTTGCCCAGAGCAATACGGAATCTTTTAATTTGCGCTAGCAGAGAGTCTATCCCTCGGCCGTCTCGCGCAAGCGCGTATGTCCGCGGATGAGTTCGAACAGTATGATTGATACTGCAATTAGAATCATCCCAATGATGGCAACGCTAGCTGGGCTAGAGCAGCTGAGAATGGCATAGCCAATGAAGGGGGCGAGCGAGCCGCGCAGGCCGGTCAGTGCCATGTGGATGCTCATGTAGGACGAGGCTTTTTCTTCAGGCGCTATTTTGGTCACCCAGAGGCTCCAAAAGATTTTACCACCACCAAACGCAAGGCCTTGGAGAGCCATTGCAAGACCGAGAACATATATATTAGTCGTAAAAAAGAAGAATCCGATGCTGGCGAGAAAGAGCAGGTTTAGCAGGTTGCGTGTTGTCACAAAGTTGAGGCGGTCGAAGAAGCGTCCCCACATGCGAGTGCTAAGCACACGAGCGATGGCGGGCACCACTAGCATGAGGACGGCGATCGAAGTATTACTAGCGTTTACACCGAACTTTGGATTAGCTAGATACTCTATGCGAACGGGGAGGGCGATAAGGTTGCCTATCCCGAGGAGCATCCAGCAACCAAGGATGAAGCCGAAGAAGCGATCTTTCCAAATCAGGCTGAAGCTTTGCCAAGGGTTCCCTACATTATCGCGAGAGAGGGAGCTGCTAGGAATTCTGGCGCAGGCCACCGCCGAGATGCCGCAGGCGACGACCATGACGGCGAAGATCCAGCGATAGGCTTCTATCTTAAGGTCAAGTAGGCGACCTCCTGCAACGGCGAAGCCAATTGAAAAGAGGGCGGTCAAAATAAATGGCCAGGTCATACGACTACCCCTCTCCGCGCGGGTGTAGTTCTCCGTGTAGATTTGCAGCATTAGGGGGCCTTGCTGTACGGCAGCGACCTGACTTAAGACGGTGAAAAGCGTGAAAAAGAGGAGCGATTGAACGATGCTTGCGCCTAACAGCAACAAGGTTGCCGTAGCCAAGATGAAGGTGCAGCTGAAGCTCGGGCGGGCGCGGAAGCTGGCGGCGAGATAGAGCGTGATCGGCGTGAGAAGGAAACCAATGGGGGCGGCACCCGCGATGAAGGCCTTGTGCGTTTCGCTCGCTTCGAAGTAGCGGATGGCGATGACCAGGGCGAAGGTTGCCCAGCCTGCTTCTAGGATACCCGCAAGCGGTGCACGTAGCAGGTCGTTGCGGTAGGTCGCAGTCGCTTTTTTTGCGGTGGTCATGCCATGAAATAAGACTGCATTTGTCCTATAACCAAGTCTGTATGCTCGAAAACGGAGTAGTTCTTAGAGCACCCGATTTTGATTCCATATGTCTTATGGTAAAGAGTGCGCTTATGGTCGGATTCGCCGGCGATATCTGAATCTTTTGCAACTCTACTTGCTCCACTCCAGCATACGCTTGATCGGTGCATAGGCTTGAAGGCGGATGTCTTCGGACATCTCGATTTGGGGCGACATGTCGCGAAGGCAGTCGCGCAACTTTTCGATAGTATTCATTTTCATATAGCGGCAATCGTTGCACGCACAAGTATCCGTGGGGCCGGCGATGAAAGTCTTGTCTGGGATCTCGCGCTGGAGGCGATGGATCATGCCGGTCTCTGTCACGACGATGATTTCCTCGGCTTCACAATCCCGGCAGAAACCAATCATCTTTTCTGTGCTGCAGACCTCATCCGCATTATCGCGAACAGTTTCAGTGCACTCTGGGTGAGCGACGACGAGGGCGTCGGGAAACTTTAACTTTAGGCGTTCGATGGCTTGCTGAGTAAAGAGCACATGGGCATAGCATGAACCTGGCCAGAGCTGCATGGCGCGGCCAGTCTGCTTACTAACCCACTGCCCGAGGTTTTGATCGGGTACGAAGAGGATGTCGCGATCTGCAGGCACCTTGCCGACGATTTTCATAGCGTTTCCGCTTGTGCAAATCACATCTGAGAGTGCTTTAACTGCAGCCGAGCAATTAATGTAGGCGACGACGTAAACATTGGGATGGCCCTCTTTATAGGCGGCTAGCTTTTTGGCAGGGCAAGAGTCAGAGAGCGAGCAGCCTGCGTCCATCTCAGGGAGGAGCACTGGCTTGTTCGGATTGACGATTTTGGCGGTTTCCGCCATAAAATGAACGCCGCAGAAAACGATGCAATCGGTGTCGGCTTGCTCTGCCTTGTAGGCGAGTCCGAGTGAGTCGCCCACATAGTCGGCCACGCGCTGGATCGCATCGATCTGGTAGTTGTGCGCGAGGATCAGTGCGTTGCGTTCTTTCTTAAGAGTAAGCACTTCTTCTTGGATCGCAGTGAGTGGTGCTTCATCGCCCTGTTTGGGGGTGAAGACCATTGGTTCGTAGTTGAGAGTTGTGGTAGCCATGACTTTTAGATTAGATAATCGAAAGTCGAGCGCATCTGCGACGAAGTCAAGCAGGCGAATAGGAGACAAGGTTTGCATCCCCCGTGGTTTTGCTTAGACATAACAAGCACGCAATATATGGCCAACACCTCTCCTACCTATGGATCCTGTAACTGAGCCTCACAAGCCACTAATCGCCGTCGCAGGAGCTAGTGGCTTTGTCGGTTCTCATTTGCGTGATTTCCTTAAAGGCGATTATCGGTTTCGCGCACTTACACGCAGCGCCTCCGTGGCGGAACAAAGCCCCGATGCGACCAGTACGGAGTGGCGTGAGTGTGACCTTTATTCGCTTCCAAAAGTCACCAAAGCATTGGTTGGCTGTGATAGCGGTATTTACCTTGTGCACTCAATGGCACCTTCCAGTCGACTCGTGCAGGGTAGCTTTGAAGATACCGACTTATTACTCGCGGATAATTTCATTCGGGCTGCCGAGGCGGCAGGGCTTAAGCACGTCGTTTACTTGAGCGGGCTTATCCCAAAAACGGGTGAGCCTCTGTCGCCGCATCTCCGCAGTCGACTTGAAGTGGAAAACGTTCTGCGTTCTCGTTCGGTCAAAGTCACTGTATTGCGCGCGGGCTTGATTTTTGGCCCGGGTGGTTCCTCGTTCTCATTGCTGATTAACTTGGTTCGCAGACTCCCTGTTATGCTAATGCCGGCTTGGGGGCGCTCCAAGACTCAATCAATAGATATCGAGAATGTCTGCCAAGCTTTCAGGCTTTGCTTGCAAGAGGCTGAACTGGCGGGGGAGACTTACGACTTGGGCGGACATTGCGCCATGTCCTATCGCGAGATGATCAGTCAAACCGCCGACCTACTTGGCAAGCGCGCTCGCTTCTTTAATTTCCCTTACAATTGGTTTGGACTCTCAAAGCACTGGGTCTCCGTGTTCGGCGGTGTGCCGCCTGCCCTTGCGGGGCCATTGCTAGAAAGTCTGCAACATGACCTCGTAGCGCAGTCTAGCGTCCTGAGCGCACGGCTGGAAAATAAATTTGTTAGTTTTGAGGCCTCTTTTCGCAAAAGCGTAGATGGTGAAGGGATGCCAAAGCCAAATCCGCGCAGTGCGACCCAAGCGTCGGATCGTAAGTTTATTAAACAAGCGCGCCGAGTGCGTTCGGTACAGCGCATGCCGCTGCCTGCCAATTGTAGCGCACAAAAGATAGCCACGGAATATGGCGAATATCTCAGTCGCCGTTTCCGTGGACTGATCGACGCGACTAAGGATTCTGACGGCGTTGTGCGTTTAGCCACCCTTGGTGGGATCGTCCTTCTAGAACTCACACCTTCACCCTACTCGCAAGGGAGTGAGCGGCGCTGCGCCTTTTACATATCAGGGGGTAAACTTTCGCGCGATGTCGATCCGCCCGGGCGATTAGAGTTTCGCTTGTTTCCCGAGCAGGCTAGCGTGATCGCCTCCATCCACGGGTTCGCACCAACGCTCCCCTGGTGGATCTACGCGAATACGCAGGCGCTCATTCATTTGCGGGTGATGCGTGCTTTTGGCAGACATCTAGAGCGGCAGTCGGGACAAAGTAAGCTCTAACTCATGGCACTTCGTGCTATCTTACTTCTTTAGCACGATGAGATCTGCGCGGCGATTTTGCGAAGACAGCGCTTTGGATAAACCACTAGTTGCTTCAAGGCTTCCTTTGGAGAGTCTTTCTATGCGTTCTGGTTTGATACCAAGTGTGTCAATATAGTCCCCAATGCTGTTTGCCCGGCGATCACCCAATACCAGGTTATACTCGCTGGTGCCGTACCAGTCGCAGTGGCCTTCAACTAGAAGGTGATGTTCTGAGTTCTGCTCTAGATACTCGACTGCTTGCTGAAGCTTTGATCGCTCTGAAGCGCCAACAGAGGCGGAGTCAAAGCCGAAGTAAATGGAAGGCAACACGCCCTCAACCATAGTAAAGTCGCCGTACTTATCGTCGCCGATATCATCGCCTTCATTGCGCGCTTGGAGGCCAGCGTCGTCTGGGCTCCCATCGAAAGGATCACCATCTGGGATGAAACCCATGTCACCAAGACTACCAACTTTGTCGCTATACTGCGATGGCGCTTGCTTACTACCGCAGCCACTAAGGGCGAAAACTGTTAAAATTAGGGTAAGGAGGATTCGGACAGTATTAATCATAATTATAGTATGTGGCAGTTTGATTTGTATCTCGCAAACATTTTCCTATCTCTATGAATAGTTTTTCCTGCCTATTTGCATCTTTCTATGACTTCGCCTATTGTATTTCTGGTTGATAACGGTTCGCTCCGCCCGCAAGCCACCTTCGGCTTGCGTTGCCTAGCTGAAGCCTTATCTAGGCGCACGGCGTTGCGAGTTGAGGCAGTCAGTCTACTGCATTCGCATAAGATCGAGGCAGATAAACTAAACGGCGTTCCTGCGACTATCGTGAAACGTCGCCTTCGAGAATACCTAGCAGCGGGGCATCGCGAGTTTATCTGCCTGCCGCTCTTCCTCGGGCCTAGCCTAGCGGTTACCGATTACCTGCCACAAGTCGTCGATGAATTGTTTGGCAAGTATCCCGACCTGAAGGTCCGAATTGCGGCCGTTCTTGCTGGAGAGGATCTCGATGTACCAGATCCTCGTATTGCGCAGATTCTAGCGGATCAAATTCGTGCTTTGCAGCCTTCACCAAATACGCTGTCTCTTATACACATCTCCGAGCCCACGAGA
>OJBN01000355.1_pt1 | contig 12302 bp, 10 predicted proteins | sample 1590441 | NCBI WGS metagenome assembly OJBN01 (sample SAMN05416760, study PRJEB24817) | seawater metagenome | isolation source: Sea water | place: Canada:Atlantic | collected 2013-07 | reverse complement strand
CGAGATCCTCTCTGGTCTCGTGGGCTCGGAGATGTGTATAAGAGACAGGTTCCTACCTTTGTATTCTCAAGAGTTATATCGTCGCCGTCGGCATCAAACAAAACGACCTTGTTGTTGTCTACTTTAGCTGTAACGCCAGATGAACCAGATATTCTATTCACTGCGTCTACCGCGTCTCCAACATCAGTACTGGAGATAATAAAGTTACCCGTTTGATAACCATTTATTTTTATGTTGTATGTACGGGCGACTGGGTCACCAGAAGATAGTGCTGCATAAGTCTTGGCATATGCTTTGACACCGGTCTCAGCGGTTAAGAGATTCACTTTCTCCGCTACCTCTTTAGAGGTATCTTGCGACGAAGACTCTACGGTCTTTGATCCTAGATAACCAAATATCTCGATATCTTCGTTTGTCGTCACGGGATTATTTGGAGCAGTAGCTCCCGGGGTTTCTGGATTTACACCAGTACCGATAAGAGTGTGTGCGCCAATTTGCTTAGCTGCAATTGAATCGACGGAGAACGTAATATGCTCCCCTTCTTCTATACCTACCTGCAGCTGCTTATTGATAAACGTGCCATCCAAGATAAGGGATCCGTTATATCGGGTATTAGCAGAAATTCGTGTGACTTCTTGAATAAGTAAATTCACTTCGTCTTGCAGGTACGTCCTGTCCGACGCACTATTTGTACCGTTAGCAGCCTGAATCGAGAGTTCTCGCATTCGCTGAAGCATGTCAGAGACTTCTGCGATTGCGCCTTCGATCGACTTGGTCATGGCGATGCCATCATTAGAATTCTTAATGGCCATATTTAGGCCTTGGATCTGCGCGGTCATTCGTTGAGACATCGCTAAGCCAGCAGCGTCGTCTGATGCGCTGTTGATCTTTGATCCAGTAGAGAGCCGCTCCATTGCAGTGGTCAGCTCATTTTGCGAGCCTGCGATAGCTCGTTGTGCCGTTAAAGACGCTACATTTGTATTGATTAGTAATGACATTTTCTTAACCTACTCGTTTCTAATATTTTTTATTCGCCGCGAAGCGCTCGTTTAATTCCACCAATTCTGTTTTCAAGAAATTGGAGAGTTGCCGTATATCGCGCTGATTCCTTACCAAACTGTGCTTGCTGATAGTTCAATTCAACGGTGTTACCGTCAGCAGCAGGGTTGTTTGGTACGCGATAGACCAAACCGTTTCTAGCACCACCTAAGTGGTCTATATGCGACTCGTGAGTGCGCCGCGTCGACATCGAACGTTCGTTATTGATCAAAGCTTTAAAATCAAGATCCTTTGCTTTGTAGTTAGGAGTATCTGCATTCGCAATATTTTCGCCCAAAAGGCTAAGGCGACGTTGACGCACCCCAATTGCGGTTTCATGCACACCAAAAACGTTATCTAAAATATTCATCTAACTTTTTCGTCCCATCTAAAAAGAAAATTCATTCTTTCCTAAAGTTTTATAATTTCCGTTCGACTTATAAGATGAGAAATAAATTCGTCATCTTTCGTCACACCTCTGACAAAGCAATTGCTGTGCCAACTTTGTTTTTTTCTTAGAACCTAGTGTTTTCCCACTGTTTTAAGGGCGTTTCCGCAAAAGCGGCCATTTTTCACCGGAGATTTCTGTCCGCATTCGGACGAAATTTGCCGACTGTCAAATTTCCGTCAGGCGCTCAGCGTGGAAAAATCGACGCCTTCACCCACGCCAGAAAAATACCCTATATAAAGAAACGGGTTTACTGGTGCGGGTTCAGAAATTATATTTTGAGATAGCGGTTAAAACAGCTGTCACAGCAAGCAGGGACACAGCTTTGAGGAGGCCGCGCCATTTGCTGAACAGCGCGTTGACTATTTTCCGCAATTAATTTGAAGGGTGGCATCTTCATTGCATACTTATGTTGACAAAGAATGTTCACAAGACTGAAAGCAGTCAGAATAGATAATTGGTAACAATGATTAACGTGCAAACAACACTGAATACGAAGCTGACTGGGAAGCTGAGTACTACGCCCAGTACTTCCCCCAGTACAAGGCCCACTAGAGCGCCCAGTACAGCGCTGAATAGAAAACGAAGAACAAAGCCGAGCGTCATGCGACTGCCTGGTCGGGTTGGCGGTTTTCTGTTGCTTTCTATTCCAGCAATGACTCTGGCTTTGTTGGGTTTCGTGAGCCTGATCGGTTTAATGGGTTTAGTTCTGTCCCCTAGCGTTTTAGCGAACACCACCGCTCAGTCCAGCGCAGTAAAGCGTCTGGATGTACAAATAAATAGATGGTCTGAAGCGCAATTTGGGAGAAAGGGTGCTTATACATTCGCGACTCAAGATCGGCGCTTACAAGTGCCCAGCTGCCAAACCTTCAGTTTTTCCAGCAACGTGTCTGCAACGGAGCCTAAGTCGGCATTCATGGTTAATGTGGCCTGTGCTGAAGCGGGCTGGTCGCGCTTTATAAGAGCTAAAGCCACAGAGCAGGTCGTCATAGAGGCGGCCTTGGTCGACGTTTTAACCCCTATTGCGATAATTGAGGCAGGCAAAAGCGTTTCCGCTAAAGATTTTACCGTTCGCCAGTTGCCACCACACCGAACACCTCAGGGGGCCATAGTGAAACTGGATACCTCAGCAAGGTGGTTCTCTGCGCGCAGAATGCGCCCAGGCTATATAGTCACAAGCAAAGATTTGCGCCAACCGAGAAGGGTTTTGGTAGTCAATAAAGCCCTGCCCGCTGGCACGCTGCTGACTAAGCAGTCCTTTGACGTTGAAGAGCGCGCCGTTAATATTCCGCGAGATGCGATTACCTCCATGGAGAACATTGCAAACTTGGCTGCCAGTAAACTGCTACACCCGGGCGATATTCTACGCCGACGGGATTTGACCAAAGGTAAGTTGATCAAACGCGGCGAAAAAGTTGCATTGCTTTCACAAGGACTCAGCTACGCTATTTCCTCAGAAGTGGTGGCACTGGAGGATGGTTTTTTAGGTGAGCAAGTGCGACTGCTCAACCCCGAGAGTCAGCGCAGGATATCGGCGATTGTGACAGGTGCAAGCAGAGCAAAAACTTTGTCTACAAAATTGTAGGTAAATTGGCTAAACAATTGATTAAACAGGGCAAAATGGCTAAAGTTTTCCGACTTTGGGCCGATTGCTTTCTTAGATAGTTTTAAACGCTTATTCAGGAGCGAAAAATGGTTGATAGTATAAATTCATCAAATAGTGCTGCGGTTGCCGCGAATAGGGCAGCCAAGCAAGCAACAACGCCTACAGGTGGCGAATCGGGTACTAGCGTTGCTAGAGCAAGCGAGCCTTCTGCAAGCGTTGAAGTGACGCTGAGCAACGAGATTCGTGCCGGCGGCGAAACCGCAAGTTTCGACGAGGCTAAAGTACAAGAAATGCGTAAAGCAATAGAGTCTGGGACATTCCCACTGGATTCACGTCGTATTGCTGAGAACTTCGCCGCGCTGGAAAAGCTAATCTAGATAGCTGATTAAATGTCCAGCGTAGAGGTCATCACTGACGTTATTTCTATAGGCACCCTTCTAAAGAGCACATTAGAAGAGGAGTTTATTGCCCTATCGGAAAAGAACTTAGAGCACCTGGAAAGTGTGCAAGTTAGAAAAGTTGAGCTACTACAAAACTTGGAAAGCACATGGCCTAAAGGCGAGACGGAGTCACTTGCGTTAGATGAGCCTTTATGGGACGAGGCGCGCAGCTTAATCAGTGAATGCAAAGAGGCTCATATTCGCAACGATCTATTGCTGAAACGCCAGCTGGAAGTTGTAAGAACTGTACTGGCCTCTCTCACAAAGAGAAGTACCGACAACTCAAGCAACCTCTACGATAAAATGGGCAAAATGAAGCGCAAGCGTCAGCCTCTTTATTAACCAACCCTTTCTAACACCTCTCTTTTCGACAACCCCTTTACTTGAACGCCTCGGCTTAACTGCCTCTCTTCACCAAGCGCTGACCCGCAACAACGCTCTTTTACTCTAGCGTTTGGGGCACCTGGCCCTTCAGCCAATAGGCCCAGGACAACACTGTTGCCACTGACTGATATACCTCTTCAGGCACCTCTTGCTCTAATTTTAGATAGGACAACGTCTCCACAAGCACCGGATCTTCCGCGACGTGAATACCATGCTGCTTTGCAATTTCGATAATCTGCCAAGCCACGGCGCCCTTGCCCTTGGCTTTAATAATCGGTGCGCGCACCTGGTCATACATCAGCGCGACCGCTTTCTTTTCGCTGTGATTACCGTCAATAAAGACGCTATCGCCCTGCCTTGGGTTATTCCAGCTATTTTTATCATTGGACTTAGGCATCGATATTTAACCCCACTCTTTGCTCAGGAACGTCATCGGTAATGGGGATTCTTGTGGTTGGGAAGATATTTAGGGTCACCAAGGTAACGCCCTGCTCGCGTAATCGCTTAACCAGTTCCTCTCTGGAGGCCTGGGCCACAGCAAATAATTCTGTCGAGGGCAGCCAAATACGCACTTCAATTTGTTTCGATGCATCTACTCTAATATTCGCAGACATAGCCGTTTGCTCATCTAAACCTGCTTCCAGATCTACTGACCAAGTTTTTTGTACATTGCTTTCGGCATTTCCCGGCGTTTCGTCTTGGCTCAAGCGAATATATACCGGCCATTGATCGGCAAAAGGAATCACCCAAGACAAAGACGTTTTACCCGCAACCTGTTGTGCCAAACTTTCAATCTGTCGGGCCTCCAATTCGTCTATGGCACCAGATATTGAGGTGGTGTCCATTTGGCGGCTTTGAAAAAGCGCGCGCAAACCAATAAGCGCAGATTTAATGCCTTGGTTCGCTGGTGCCATGCCGGTCTGGCGGATCTCACTTTCAGTAAACAAGCCGAAATTTTCTAGCGAGCGGCGGATGCTGGCACTGTTAATTTCCCGCGAGTTCATGAGTAAACCGCGCAGCACCTGGCTTAGGTCGCCACTGGCCGGCGAGCCCAAGAGTTGCGGCATAACACCGGGAGAAAAAAGGCGGCCCAAATGCATGCCGCCTGCATGGCCCAAGAGTCTGCCAAAGCGTGCATCTGCATCAGCCCGCTGATTGAGCTTATTCGCGCTGTTTGGGTCTACTAGGCTGAGCACCATGTTGCCATTTACAACACTGACCATAAAAGCAGCTGGCCCTTGGGCTAGCGACATACGCGCCGGCATGGCCAGTTGTTGGTTACCTATTAACAACAAGTTACCGTCTGGCCGCTGGGCGACCACGGCGTTGATAACTTGACCCTCTCTAAGCCCTAACACTCGTGCCTGTTCAGGGTTGATGCGCATACCCGCTGCGGCACCCTCCACATAAACAATGTTAGGTCGCATGGACATATTCATGGGTTCTGCGGTCAACATTTTGACGCCTCCACTGAGATTGTTTGCGACAAACCCGGCTGATTGGGTTTGCTTCAATATGTAATTACTACCCTGCCGATCCACCACCATGGCTGTTGGTGGTTGGGATAGGGTAAAACCTTTAGGCAAATTAAACTGCCTGTTGCCTACTTCCAACAAAGTATTTGAACCTTTGCTGATCACCCGCCCCTGTATATTGGGGCCTTGTTGGGTAAGTAACTCTTGGGCCTGGCCGGCACTTATGGAAATCCTCGGCTGGACTGTGGCGTTAGTTTGCGCAGGCGCTTGATTGCCACCGGCGTTGGCGCTGCTCGGCACTGACCCCGCAGTTGCTAGAGGTGCAGTAGGTGCTGCATTAGGCGCTGCGGCAACTAAGAAGTGCCGTACTATACTTTTGCCGCCCACCTCACTGTGCTGGCTGACCAGTGTCAGTGCCACTGACGCTTGAGTATGTTTAGCAACCATCGGCAAAGGCAGCGTGCCATTGGGTAGCTTCAACTCACTGCCCGTAGAGCTGTGACTAATCACTGCGGTTAGTGGTTGGCCTACACGCAAACCCAATTGATTCATTTGCGTTTGATTGAGTCGAGCGATCTGTTTGTTTTCGAACTTCGCCAAATTATCTAAAGTGGAGGCGTTATTAGTCCCAGCTAAAGTTTGGTTCGTCCGACGGCCTGAATTTGCTGCCGGCAGGGTTGCAGCCGCAGTGCTGGCGGTGGCGGTGGCGGTGGTTAACGTGTATTGACCACGCTGCAACCCAACTGTGAGCGCAATAGTTTGTCCCGGCGTGCCTATTCGATGTGGCAGCGTAATTGATTTGTTATCTACCGTTAACGTAGTCGTGCTTACTGTTTGTGCTACCTTGGCTTGAATAGGTTGACCCACAACTAAGCCTAAGCTGCGCGCCTGTTGTTGGGTGATTTGAATCGTTTGAGGCGCTTGAGATGTTGCGGGCGCTTGCGGCACAGCGGGTATTGGGCTCGTTGACGGTAGAGCGCGAGGAGTAACAGATTTCGCAGTGTTAACCTGGGGCGTGGGCTGCACAAGCGTGAGCACTTGCTGGCCGTCGACTACTTTGACCTGAAAGGTTAGGGGTTGGTTAGGCGCAGTGACAGCGTTCGGCAATGTTGCTCTTGAAGGCAGCGGCAGTTGCTGCTGTTTAACGTGCAACGCGCGCAGACCTTCATTAATAACAACTTGGCCTTGTACCACCTGACCAGGCTGGAGGTTCAACAGGCGTGCTTGAGTAGGCGGAATACGCACTTGGGTCACCGTCAGTGCGGTGGCAACAGTCGCCGGAGCCGGCGTTGTGGTTACGGGCGCATAGTTAAGCAAAATGGGGCCTTAAGGATATTGGATCCAACCCTCGTATGGATCGATGCCGCGCGCCTTGGCTTTGTTCGGATCTATGTCCTTAAAAATGACTTTCTTAATATCGTCTACATCCGGCACTTTGAGACGCTTATTAGCCAACATCCAATTGGGATTGGAACGTTTGAACGCGCTTGGGTTAGCCCGTACAAATGCCCGGCGTAAAATAGACGGGCGGATGCTTGAATTGCCGGCTGTCTGCTTAATGATTTTGTCTAGATAGTCACCGGGCTTAACTAGGTACGTACCGTCTTCGGCAAGCACGGCATCTTTGGTGTTTTTATCTGCAACTCTCGTTGCTTCTATTGCAGCCTCTAAATCCTTAATTAGTCGGGCTAGAGCCGCGTCTAGTTCGGCAACATCAATTTCTTCCACTGCGTCTTCGCCGTTGGCTAAGGCAAGTTCAGGTTCTGGCTCTACAGCTGCACAGCCGGATAAAACAACCAGTACGGCAAACATACCTAATACGTTACGCATAGATATTGACACCAACTTCGCTAGCCCCATCGAGATAGACGTTGATGTAAATATTGGTCCAGTAGCCATACAAATTCCTGTTTTTCTTTTTAACATCGACTTTCTTCTAATAAGACCATTCACGGCGCTAACGCCGCCAACGGGATAGCAATCATGTTGCTATACGAACGGGGTTCAGGGCCGGCATAAACTTCAATACTCGCCGTATGATTATTCAGCTGGGTAATTTGGGCAAGGCCAATTGCACTCAGTGCACGCTCTAAACCTTGCCTTTGGGCCAACGCACTGCTGGGCATAATGAGAAACTTTTGCCCATAAAAAAGGCCAACGTCTCGTCCAGCCATAAGCAAACCACCATCAGGCCTGTGGGCAACAACGATCGCGGAACCAGTATCACAGCGGATACTCGCGCCAAGGGCCTCTATCGCTTGAGAAGACCATTGGGCTAGATCTGTTACCGCAGATTTGGACAACGTAAGCCAAGCCTTTTGAGCCTTTTTATCGCCCGCATCTGATTTGACTAGAATTGAACCGGTTTGGCTGAATTGAACGCCAAGGCTGGATTGAGCAATGATCTCAATGTCCAAACGTATGGGCCCCCTGGATGATTTGGTCACCCAAAACCGATCTAGCATTTTGGCTTCAGGCCGACCGGAGATACGAATGATCACTTCAAGATCCGAAGTAACCTGTTCGGCCAAGACCATATATTGCAGATAATCTGCACCTGCAGATGTGCCCACAACCTCAGGCTCAATTATCGTTGTGTCCTGCAAGGCGCCAAAGCGGGCGGCTTGCATAAAGTCTTGTTTGATTAATCTGGCACTGTCGCTCATGAGGTTCAGCACACTGACGTCCTCAATCTGATCCAATTGCAGCATTAACTTTAACCGCTGTCTTCTTGCTCCGGGACGGGAGCAACTTTGCTCGTCGCCTGTTAAGCCTGCGGAATCGCTCTCTACTAACCGCGTGCCTTTGAGACCAAAGCGGTTGATGTAGGGCTGAGGTCGCAACTTCTCTAACTGAAGGTTGCTGAACATCATTACTTCTTCTTTTAACGCGCCGTCATTGTCGGTCCAGCTGGCCGCCGCTACGCTGGCATTACGCTCCATTGCATAGTCCAGGACAGATTGCTTGAGAATGGCCAACTGCTCGTCGCTGTCAATTTGATTCAGCGATGCCAGTGAATCAATATCTGTCGCATTAGATGTTAAGGCGGTTTCGGCCACCGTAGTAGCGCCAAACAGGTTCAAAGCAAAACCCATAACACATAGCATCGCCACCTTGGCATTGCACTTTGTCCACATATGCATCGCTTTTGCGCTCACTTTAGCGACCCCTAGCCTCCCCTACCTGCCGGGGCTAGTAGAGCTTCTATCGACTTTCGATACTTGTAGATAATTACGCACCAACTCGTTGATGGTCTCCTGACCTAAAGAAAGCTTGGTTTCATAGGTCTCACCACCAATAGGCGTAATGCTGACTAATTTGGCGCCATAAATCACACCCTCAACCCTGCTGCGCATTTGGTCTTGAGTAATCGACATATCGACCATGGTACCCGTTGCGTTTACATACTGGCCGTAAACTTGCTCAGTTAGCGCACGGTAAGCGTCTAACTTGGAAGCTTTGATGGCCATAAGCCTTTTCTGCGCTGGTGTGTCGCCGTGTTGAGAGGAGATCACCGCATAACCCGTGGCAACAATACCCTGTCCCTGGGTCATACCATAAGTGTCTTGATTGCGCCCTTGGCTGGCACAGCCAACAAATAGCAATGCCAAGGCAAGTGTAAATACCCACTGGCAAAACTGCTTTTTTAGCGACATAGAATTGGCTTTGCCTGAACTTTGTAAATACATGGTGAACTCTAAGTTAATTTTCTTATGTAACTTCAGTCGGCCCAAAAGCAAATTTCTTGAATAAATTCAGCAAAGTTAGCGATTTTTCAGTAATAGGCACGGTTCCTGCATTTCAAGCGTGTGGACGCAGTGCATCCGCGTATTTTTGCGAAAAATCGATATTTTTCGTCAATATTTGTAGCAGCAAACAGGGTTTTTTAACGAAATGGCATCTAGCTCTTTTACATTGTCAGATCTTCGACAGTTGTCACTAGACATTCCATGGCAGTCATTGGCTATGCCTGTGGTGATTGTGTGGATCTTGACCATGCTGATCTTACCCTTACCGCCGTTCATGCTGGATATCTTTTTCACTCTGAATATTCTTTTGGCGCTATTGATCATTATGGTTGCGCTAAATACCTCTTCCACGCTGGAATTCTCTTCTTTTCCAACCATCATTTTGTTCGCGACCATGCTGCGCTTGGGGCTGAATGTTGCATCTACGCGGGTGGTTCTTTTAGAAGGACACCAGGGCGGCGACGCAGCTGGACAAGTGATTGCAGCATTTGGCGAGTTCGTTATTGGCGGCAACTACGTTGTTGGTTTTATTGTCTTCGCAATTCTGATGATTATTAACTTTATCGTCATCACAAAGGGTGCAGGGCGTGTATCTGAAGTAATCGCTCGCTTCACATTAGACGCCCTACCGGGCAAGCAAATGGCCATTGACGCGGACCTGAATGCCGGCGTTATTGATCAGGCTGAGGCGAAGCAGCGACGTATGGAAGTTTCTCAAGAATCGGACTTTTTCGGTTCAATGGACGGTGCATCTAAGTTCGTTCGAGGCGACGCAATTGCTGGCTTATTGATTCTTATCATTAACTTGGTGGGCGGCCTCGGTATTGGTTTATTACAGTATGATTTAACGCTAGCTGAAGCGGGTAAGAATTACGTTTTGCTGACCATTGGTGACGGCCTAGTTGCACAGCTACCCGCCATTATTCTCTCGCTCGCAACAGCGATCATCGTTACTCGAGTAGCCACCTCTGAATCTTCACCAGAACAGGCCGGTAAGCAGCTGGCCAATCCACTAGCCTTCTTTATTGCTGGCGGCATTTTGACATTTATGGGCGTTATTCCCGGCATGCCAAATTTGGTGTTCCTATCTTTGGGCGCGGCGGCATTGGGGCTGGGCTTCTATATTACCAAACAAGAAAAATTGGCCCTAGAATTTCCAGAAACCACGCTGGACGGGCCAGATGCCAATGCAGCGCCAGCTGATCCTAACTTGCTTGAGCTTGATTGGGATGACGCCGGCCAAGTGGATGTCATCAGCTTAGAACTGGGCTATGGCCTGATCCCTATGGTGGACTCTGACACGGGGGGCCGACTGTTAAACCGCCTTAAAGGCATCCGTAAAAAGTTGTCTGCTGAAATGGGCTTTCTACTGCCTTCCATCAGAATCCGCGACAACTTAGATAACGCACCTGATTCCTATCATATTGTATTGAATGGCTCGGTACGCGGCATGGGTACCATTGCTGTAGGTAAGGAAATGGCCATTAATCCCGGCAATGTTTTGAGTGAAATACAGGGCCAAGCCGGCAAAGATCCAGCATTTGGCTTGGACGCGGTATGGATTGAATCCTCTGAGCGCGAATATGCTCAAGCAGTTGGTTATACCGTTGTAGATTCAAGCACAGTCATTGCCACGCACCTTAATGCCGTGATTAAGAACAATGCTGACGAATTGATGACTTACGACGTAAGCCAGCAGCTTATCGACAAAATTGCTGAGACGTCGCCCAAGCTTATTGAAGACTTTATTCCTGAGAAACTTTCTTTGGGTACCGTTGTTCGAGTTCTGCAAAATCTTCTACGTGAGCGTGTGCCACTACGTGATATGCGCACCATCCTTGAGACATTGGCTGAAGAAAGTGGCCGCACACAAGACGCTAACCAACTTGCAGCCCTGGTTCGGCCAAAGCTTGGTCGCCTCATAGTCCAAGAGATCATTGAATCTGACGAAGAGCTCGCCGTGATGACCCTTGATCCAGAGCTAGAACAGTTAATGAGTGACTTGGTCAGCCGTGCGAACAGCTACGACGAGATTGCCCTAGAACCGTCTTTGGCAGAGAGCTTCTTCAAGTCTGTTCGAGACACCATTGAAGAGTTAGAACAACAAGAGTTACCTGCGGTACTGGTGGTATCCCCACTGCTTAGACCTTGGCTAGCTCGCCTGCTGCGAAGATCTTCTAAAGACCTGACAGTACTTTGCTATACCGAAATCCCTGATGATCAGCCCATTCGCGTGGTCTCATCTATTGAAGTTAACCGACGAGAGATTGAGCAAGAGTAATCCTTGCGAGAGTAAATTATGGAACTAAAACGATTTGTAGCCGCCGACACTAAATCTGCAATGGAGCAGGTGAGAGCCAGTTGTGGGGAAGAAGCTTTAATCATTAGCACAAACCGTATCGGTAACAAGACCGAGATGATTTGCGCGGTGGAGATTGCCCCTGAGGAAACGCCAGAGCCTAGTTCTGCAGCGGCTGTAGTGAATATGCTGTCCAAGGCTGTAGCAAAATCTGATGTCAGCGAACCTGCTGCTGGGCATACTGCGGATAACGCTGCAGACAGTCCTTTTGCACCGAGCTCTGGCCGCTTTGCGCCTGCGGATAAAGACAGTTTTTCTAATCAATTAGGCAACGCGCTGCGCGGTTCAAAAATCCAGCCACAAGCCAGCGAAAACAAAGTGGAACTTAGCCCGCAAGCTCCTGCATCCGCCCCAACTTCAGCCCCAGAGTCTTCGTCTAGCCGCGAGTCCGAGCCGTCTATGAGTGAAATGCGTCAGCTGATGAAGACCATTCAATCGGAGTTTTCAGACTTACGCGAAACGCTTCAACATCAATCAACTGCCAATGTGCCTATCGACAGGGCTAGGGCTGCCATTTCTTCATTTAACAGATTGATTCAAAAGCGTGGTGAAGACCAATTTCAGAATGTGCTAGAGCAAATTCAACGGCTAAATAAGCTTTGCCCAGGCCAACAACAAGACTGGCAGGGTGCGCACATTTTCCTTGGCTTACCCGGCAGCGGTAAAACCACCTGCATTATGCAAATTGTAGATAACTTGGTCGCTGCTGCTACAGCGGCGGATACACCAAACAGACCCAATGCACTGATTACACTCTGTCTCTTATACACATCTCCGAGCCCACGAGACCAGAGAGGATCTCG
>OJBN01000350.1_pt1 | contig 12347 bp, 9 predicted proteins | sample 1590441 | NCBI WGS metagenome assembly OJBN01 (sample SAMN05416760, study PRJEB24817) | seawater metagenome | isolation source: Sea water | place: Canada:Atlantic | collected 2013-07 | reverse complement strand
TCTACACTAGATCGCTCGTCGGCAGCGTCAGATGTGTATAAGAGACAGCATCTACTGTAACGATCATTGCCTCAACCGAAGGCGGGATGGATATCGAAGCTGTTGCTGCGGAAACACCAGAAAAAATTATAACGGTATCCATTGACCCGGCAACAGGCTTGAAGCCGCATCATGCACGCCGCGTTGCCAAGGCATTAATGCTCGAAGGCGCAACTGCCAAGCAGGCCGGACCATTCTTGAAAAGTCTTTATGATGCGTTTGTTTCAACCGATGCTGCTCTGCTTGAAGTGAACCCGCTTGTTGTAACAGGTGATGGCGCGCTTATCGCACTAGATGCTAAGATGGGCTTTGATGATAATGCGCTGTTCCGTCAGAAGGATATTCTGGCGTTACGTGATTTATCCGAAGAAGATCCAGCTGAAGTGCGCGCCTCTGAATTTGAGCTAAACTACATCAAACTAGATGGCACAATTGGCTGTATGGTGAATGGTGCTGGTCTTGCGATGGCAACTATGGACATCATCAAGCTGGAAGGTGCTGAGCCAGCAAACTTCCTTGATGTTGGTGGCAGTGCAACGACCGAGCGTGTGACAGAGGCTTTTAAAATCATTCTGTCGGATGACAATGTGGAAGGTATTCTTGTGAATATCTTTGGCGGCATCATGCGCTGTGATGTGATTGCCCAAGGTGTTGTTGAAGCAGCGAAAGTTCTTGGTCTAACCAAGCCTCTTGTTGTGCGCCTTGAAGGAACAAATGTTGAAGAAGGCAAAAAGATTATGGCCGAGTCCGGTCTTGCCATTATTCCTGCTGATAATTTGGGTGACGCGGCACGTAAAATCGTTGCGGCCGTGAAAGGAGCTTAACGCATGTCTGTACTTATCGATGCACAAACAAAGGTAATCTGTCAGGGCTTTACAGGCTCACAAGGCACATTCCACTCAGAACAGGCAATTGCCTATGGCACGAAAATGGTCGGTGGTGTTACACCGGGCAAGGGCGGACAGACACATCTTGATCTGCCTGTTTTTGATACTGTTGCCGAAGCCAAGCAGGAAACAGATGCAGATGCGTCTGTTATCTATGTGCCGCCTCCATTTGCAGCTGATTCTATTCTGGAAGCGATTGAAGCTGAAATTCCGCTCATTGTCTGTATCACCGAAGGTATTCCGGTAATGGATATGGTAGCGGTAAAACGGGCTTTGTCTGGCTCAAAAAGCCGGCTTATCGGACCAAACTGCCCGGGTGTTATTACGCCTGGCGGATGTAAGATCGGGATTATGCCAGGCCATATTCATCAGGTCGGCAAGATAGGTATTGTCTCGCGTTCAGGAACGCTCACCTATGAAGCAGTTGCGCAAACATCTGCTGCAGGTCTTGGCCAGTCTACTTGTATTGGCATTGGCGGTGACCCCGTCAATGGGACCAACTTTATTGATTGTTTAGAACTGTTTCTGGGTGATGATCAGACAGAAGCAATCGTGATGATTGGTGAAATTGGTGGCTCAGCCGAAGAAGAGGCAGCTGCCTTTTATGCGGCGCAGGCAAACAGAAAGCCAATCGCTGGATTTATCGCTGGTCAAACAGCACCTCCTGGCCGGCGGATGGGCCATGCTGGCGCTATTGTTGCTGGCGGAAGTGGCGCTGCGTCAGACAAAATTATAGCAATGGAAGCTGCTGGTTTTGTAATGGCGGCATCACCATCTATGCTGGGAGAAGCGATTCAGGAAGCTATTTCGCGGTCTTAAAAGAATACCATGTTGAGTGGGGCAGCGTATTTTCGGATATTGGCTCGTTTTAGTGTCCGTTGATTATCAAGCTGCCCTAATATCTGAGGAATGATGCAGGTGATGCTTGCTCTGTATATGTTTTTCGGGTGATATTAAAGATTAGGTAAGTGTGTATTTGCGCGTAGCAAAACTTTGTGCGCGTAGGTCAAATAAGGAGAGTGTGGTGGATACAAGCTTTCTGTCGGGGGCTAATGCAACCTTTATCGCTGACATGCAGCGTGAATGGATACAAAACCCCCACTCGGTCGCGCCTGAATGGGCAGAATGGTTCTCATCAATCGGCGTGCTGTCTGACCAGATAGAAGTTCGCCCAGATTGGGGTAACGCGCCCACGCAAGTGGTTGGTGCTCATGATGTGCAAGCCTCTATTAAGGCTGTGGCCAAGGGTATAGCTGGCAATCGTGACCTGATGGCAGATGATGTCCGTTCAGCAACTCTTGATAGTCTGAGGGCTATCATGTTGATAAGGGCCTACCGGATAAGAGGCCATCTGCTGGCTCATCTGGACCCACTTGATTTACAGGAAAAAGAAATCCATCCAGAACTGGATCCCGCCAGTTATGGTTTTACTGATGAAGATATGGACCGCCCGATTTTTATTAATCATGTGCTGGGCCTTGAAACAGCGACACTGAATGAAATTCTGGAAGTCGTGCGTAACACCTATTGTTCGACCATTGGTGTTGAATTTATGCATATTCAGGATCCGGCCCAGAAAGCCTGGGTTCAGGAGCGTATTGAAGCCATTGGCAACCGCACCGAATTTACCGAACGCGGTAAGGCCGCAATTTATGAGAAGCTTGTTGCAACCGAGAATTTCGAGCGGTTCCTGCATAAAAAATATGTTGGCACAAAGCGCTTCGGTCTTGATGGCGGTGAAGCACTGATTCCGGGAATCGAGCAGATTCTAAAAAGAGGTGGTCAGCTTGGCCTAAAAGAAGTTGTTATCGGCATGCCCCATAGAGGCCGGTTAAACGTGCTTAATAACGTTATGGACAAGCCGTTTAGAGCCATTATATCAGAATTTTTAGGCAATCCTGCTAATCCAGAAGAAGCAGGTGGTTCTGGCGATGTAAAATATCATATGGGCGTGTCTTCAGACCGCGTTTTTGATGATAATGAAATTCATCTTTCGCTTGCGCCAAATCCCTCTCACCTTGAAATTGTTGACCCTATTGTAATCGGCCGTGTGCGGGCAAAACAGGATCAGCTTGGCGATATAGAACGCACAGAAGTTCTTGGTATTCTGCTCCATGGTGATGCTGCTTTTGCTGGTCAGGGCGTTGTTGCTGAAACATTTGATTTCTCGGCGTTGCGCGGCTATCGCACGGGCGGTACGATCCATATCATCGTGAATAATCAGATTGGCTTTACAACAAGCCCAGCCTATTCACGTTCATCACCCTATCCGACTGATGTGGCAAAAATGGTCATGGCGCCTATTTTCCACGTGAATGGTGACGATCCTGAGGCCGTTGTTCATGCGGCGCGAATTGCAGTGGAATTCAAACAGCAATTCCATGCTGACGTCATTATCGACATGTTCTGTTATCGGCGGTTTGGTCATAATGAAGGCGATGAGCCGTCCTTTACGCAGCCCTTAATGTATAAAAAAATCAAGGAGCACCCAACGACCAGAGAAATCTATGCACAACAGCTGGTCTCAGAAGGTGTTTTTACAGCCGACCAAGCCAATAATATTGTCGAGGAACATCTTAAATTCCTAGATGAAGAATTTGAAGCTGGCACAACCTTTAAGCAAAATAAAGCTGATTGGCTCGAAGGGAAATGGACCGGCCTTAACAAAGCGCATGGTGATGACTGGCGCGGTGAGACATCTAGTGCGCTCGAAGATTTGAAAAAAATTGGTGATGTCATGACAACGATTCCTGCAAATATGCAGGTGAATGGCAAACTCCAACGGGTTGTTGATAACCGGAAAAAAGCGATCGAATCAGGTGAGGGCCTTGACTGGGCAACAGCTGAGCATCTGGCTTTTGGCACACTCCTGCTGGAAGGATATGCGGTACGCTTGTCTGGGCAGGATAGTGGCAGAGGAACATTCAGTCAGAGGCATTCTGTGTTTGTTGACCAGAATTCTGAAGAGCGGTTCATCCCACTGGCAAATATCAATGATGAACAGGCGCGATTTGAAGTTATTGACTCGCCACTGTCAGAAGTTGCCGTCATGGGGTTTGAATATGGCTATGCAATGGCAGAGCCAAATGCGCTTGTCATGTGGGAAGCTCAGTTTGGTGATTTTGCCAACGGCGCTCAGGTTGTTATTGACCAATTCATTAGCTCGGGCGAAGCAAAATGGCTTCGGATGAACGGTTTGGTTCTGCTTCTGCCGCATGGCTATGAAGGCCAAGGACCAGAACATTCATCTGCTCGTCTGGAACGCTATCTTCAACTCTGTGCTGAAGATAATATGCAGGTTGTAAATTGTACAACACCTGCGAATTATTTCCATGTTCTACGCCGCCAGCTCAACCGGGATTTCCGGAAGCCGCTGATCGTCATGACACCCAAAAGCCTGCTCCGTCATAAGAAGTGTATTTCGTCATTGTCAGACATGGCTGAGGGAACAAGCTTCCACCGGGTGCTTGATGAAGCAGATGGCTCTATCAAGGCCAAGAATGTCCGCCGGGTCGTGATCTGTAGTGGTAAAGTCTATTATGATATCCTTGAAGAGCGTCAAACCCGCAAAAGTGAAGATGTAAAGATTGTTCGCCTAGAGCAAATTTATCCCTTCCCGGCAAAAAGGATGGCATCTATTTTGGCAGAAACGCCGCAAGCAGATGTTGTCTGGTGTCAGGAAGAGCCGCAAAATATGGGAAGCTGGACATTTGTTCGTGACTACCTAGAAGATGCAATGAGCGCTGCTGGCATGAGCCAGTCACGCCCAGCTTATGCAGGCCGAAAGGCAGCCGCCTCTCCTGCAACGGGTAGTGCTAGCCGGCATGCAGCAGAACAGGCAGCCCTTGTGGATGCCGCACTTGACCTACAGAAGCAGAATATAGCAGCAGAATAACGCTACTAGCCCCCATGCACCATCTGGTGCATCATTACCAAAGTGATATCAAAAGGAGATATCGAACATCATGGCTATCGAAATTAAAGTCCCTGTTTTGGGCGAATCAGTTGTCGAAGCAACAATCGCACGCTGGATAAAGCAAAAAGGCGATGCCGTCGCCGCTGACGAAGCTATTGTTGAGCTGGAAACAGACAAGGTAACACTGGAAGTGCCGTCACCGGTCGCAGGTGTTATCGAAGACATTGTTGCAGCAGAAGGCGCTGTTGTTGGTGTTGACGCCCTTCTGGGACTTGTCACTGAAGGCGCTGTTGCAAGTGCAAAGCCGCCGCAGCCAAAACCTGCTGCTACACCTGCTGCGCCAAAAGCAGCGGCACCTGCCGCTCCTGCGCCAGTGGCTGCAACGTCGCACACGCTCTCACCTGCTGTGCGGAAGCTTGTCGAAGAAAATAATCTGAACCCAAGCGCTATTCCGGCGACCGGCAAGGATGGCCGCCTGACAAAAGCCGATGTTCAGGATGCGATTACCAAAGGTATTGGCAAAGCCTCAGCGCCTGCCGCATCAGCTCCGGCAGCTCTTGGACCGCGTTCAAGTGATGTTCGCGAAGAACGTGTGCCAATGTCACGCTTGCGTCGGATTATTGCCCAGCGCCTGAAAGAGGCACAAAATACCGCAGCCATGCTGACCACCTTTAATGAAGTAGATATGACAGAAGTCATGAAGCTACGGGCTGCTTATAAAGATGATTTTGAGAAGAATCACGGCGTACGGCTTGGCTTTATGGGCTTTTTTGTTCGGGCTGTTATCAATGCCTTAAACGAATTTCCGGCCGTTAATGCTGAAATTTATGGCGATGAAATTATTTATAAGAACTTTTCAAATATCGGTGTTGCTGTTGGAACACCGCAAGGTCTGGTTGTTCCTGTGATTAAAGATGCGCAGGAAATGACACTGGCTGGGATTGAAAAGACTGTAACAGATTTTGGCTTGCGGGCTCGTGATGGCAAGCTTGGCCCTGCTGATATGTCTGGCGGTACCTTTACTATCTCGAACGGTGGTGTGTATGGCTCATTGATGTCAACGCCCATTCTAAACCCACCACAAAGCGCTATTCTGGGAATGCATAAAATTCAGAAACGTCCGGTGGCAATTGGTAATAATGTCGAAATCCGCCCGATGATGTATCTTGCTCTGTCTTATGATCACCGCATTATTGATGGACGCGAAGCTGTGTCATTCCTTGTTCGGGTAAAGGATTCAATTGAAGATCCGCGCCGGTTACTTCTGGGTGTATAAGCCCCAAACAGTTCTGCTAACTCTCTGACAGGAGACACTTACACAATGTCTGAAGCTTCTTTTGATCTGATTGTTATTGGCGGTGGTCCGGCTGGATATGTTGCAGCGATTCGGGCCTCCCAGTTAGGAATGACTGTTGCTTGTATTGATAAACGCGACACTCTTGGCGGCACCTGCCTTAATGTTGGCTGTATTCCCTCGAAGGCACTTTTGAATGCCTCTGAGAAGTTTGCTGAAGCTTCATCAGGTGCATTGGAGGGGTTAGGCGTTAAAATCTCCTCCGTCAAACTTGATCTTGATGCCATGATGGAGAGTAAAGACAATATTGTATCAGGGCTAACATCAGGTATTGCTCATCTCTTCAAAAAGAACAAAATCACTCGTTTGACAGGCAGTGCCACGATTACCGCGCCAGGGACGGTTGAGCTTACCGACGGGCCAGATAAAGGGGTGTTCAGTGCTGAGCGCATTCTGATTGCAACAGGGTCTGTTCCAACATCTCTGCCCGGAATTGAGATTGACGAGAAGAAAATCGTTTCATCAACAGGCGCTCTGGCGCTTGAAAAATTGCCAAAGAAACTGGTTGTTATTGGGGCTGGCTATATCGGACTTGAAATGGGGACGGTGTGGTCACGGCTTGGCACTGAGGTTGAGGTGGTTGAGTATCTGCCGCGTATCCTGCCTGGCATGGATTTAGAGGTCGCAAATAAATTCAAGGCGATGCTGACGAAGCAGGGTTTGAAATTCCATCTTGGTACGGCTGTGAAATCAGCAAAATCCTCGCGTTCGGGTGTGACCTTAACAGTTGCTGATGCAAAAACGGGCGAAGAGCAGGATATAAGCTGTGACATCGCGCTTGTCTCTGTTGGGCGCAAGCCGAACACAGATAATCTTGGGCTTGAAGCGCTTGGTGTTGAAATGACCGACAGGGGTCAGATAGCTGTTGATGCAGATTTTGAAACGAATATCGAAGGTATCTTTGCTGTTGGTGACGTCATTCCAGGACCAATGCTGGCCCATAAGGCCGAAGAAGATGCTGTCGCAGCGGTGGAAATCATGGCAGGGCAGGCCGGCCATGTTGATTATGACCTTGTGCCGGGCATTGTGTATACCGCTCCTGAAATTGCAACATTAGGCGCAACCGAAGAGATGCTGAAAGAGGCTGGCACTGACTATAAAAAAGGTGTTTTCCCCTTCCTTGCTAACTCGCGCGCCAAAGCGACAGGTCATACTGAGGGGTTTGTGAAGATTCTGGCTGATGCAAAAACAGACAAGGTTTTGGGCTGTCACATCATCGCGCATGAAGCTGGTACGCTTATCCATGAAGTGGCAACAGCAATGGCATTCGGTGCGTCGTCTGAAGATATCGCCCGCACCTGTCATGGGCATCCAACAATGAATGAGGCTGTTAAAGAAGCCGCTCTTGCTGTTGATGGCCGCGCAATTCATATCTAATCAAAGATACCCTAAGGCATATGATAATGGGCTGAACCTGATATCTGGTTCAGCCTTTTTTTGCAGAACGGGGATGTATCTGGCGGTGTAATTCGCGCAGATGTTCAACATCAACACTTGTATAGCGCTGTGTTGTGGAGAGGCTTGCATGGCCGAGTAACTCCTGAATAGCGCGCAAATCGCCGCCATTGCCGAGCAGGTGTGTTGCAAAAGCATGCCGCAGGGCGTGGGGTGTTGTTGTCTCATCAAGGCCAAGTGATAGCCGCAATTGTTCTGTCATGCGCTGAACAGCGCGTGCATTCAGTGCGCTGCCGCGCGATGAGCGAAACAGCACATCATCTCGTTCAGGCCGGAACGGACAGCTCTCGCGTGCCGCCTCAACAGCACGGGCAACCGCTGGCAGGACAGGAACATCGCGGGCCTTATCACCTTTTCCAGTAATACGAAGCCAGTCTATAAGCGGCGTCTGGGATACAGTAATGGAGAGCACTTCTGAAATACGCAGACCACAGCCATACATCAGCATTAATACCGCAAAGTCGCGTTTATTCTGCCAGTCAGCTAACGGGCGTTTGAAAACAGCGTCCAACAGGCTACTCATTTCTTGTTTCGTCGGAGCTTTGGGAATGGTGTGAGGCCGTTTGGGTGCTTTCATCCATGAAATATCAGGAAGATGCTCAGGGCTCCGACGATGATAGAAACGATAGAAGCTGCGAATCGCAGATATTCTGCGGGCGATGGTAGCGTGTGAATGGGCGCTTTGCTGGGTTGCAAGCCATTGCCGGAACATCAGACGGTTTGGCGGATAAACGCGCGCTTTCTGTTCTGAAAGAAAGCTGAGATAAAAGGATAAGTCCCGTCCATAAGCATCGCACGTATGGTCTGAAAACCGTTTCTCGGCGCTCAGCCAGCTCTGCCAGTCAGCAAGCCACGGCGCTGTATCTGAGGGTGGCCCCGCATCTGAACGCATAGCGGGTTCTGTCATCGTGCCTCAAGACGGGCCAGCAGACAGACCCCTATAATTTCAGCCAGATTGGTGAGAAGTGTTTTGCCATGACCGGGCTGAAAGCTTTCTTCGGTTCGGCCAGCAAGAATCAGCGCCGAGCCACATATTGGCGCTGGAAGCTGGTCGGGCAGTGCAATCGCCGCCATGCTAGCAGCAGGTGTTGAGAACAGAACAGGACCCGTTTTTTCAGCTGGCCCCAGATAAATAGACTGCGCGGCTAGTATTTGGTTAATTTCTGCCGCCGGAAGCACCAAAAACCCTAATTCTTCGGCGTTATCAAGGGCTGTTTCTGCCGGCATGATGAGCCGCGCACCGGCAAGCGAGAAGATAATAGGGAGCTCTTCATCAACCATCTGGGCAAAGCCCGTAAGATTAGTACAGGCAAGAAATCCTAATGTGGCATGATGAAGTTCCTGCCAATGAAGCATGTTTGATGCAGCAGCATCCATAAGCGACTGATTTCTAGCAGCAAGCCTGCGGGCTTCTGTGCGGGCCTTTGCCGCAATCGTGCCGGTAAGATCAACGATAGTGGCGCCAGCATTGCTGACGCTGTTGGTCTTTTCATCTTCTTTGCTGAGCTTCTCTAAGATATCAGGTCGTGCCTTTAAATAGGCAATCACATCTTCTTCGGAAAACGAAAAATCTGTGTCAGCCATAATAATATCCGTCCTGTTTCATTGCTAAGATCATTATAATATGGACTGACCTGTTTTGTCCCAGTCAGCCAGAAAGTCCGCTAGGCCTTTGTCCGTCAGGGGGTGTTTATAAAGTTGAGCCAAGATTTTTGGCGGGATCGTGACAACATCTGCGCCAATCAAGGCGGCATCTGTTACATGCTGTGGCCCGCGTATAGAGGCAACCAGAATTTCAGTTTCAAAGGCGTAATTTGCATAGACATCGTAAATATCGCGAATCAAGTTCATGCCGTCTTGACCTAAATCATCAAGGCGTCCAACAAAAGGCGAGATAAAGCTTGCGCCGGCCTTTGCTGCCATCAAAGCCTGCACCGGTGAAAAGCACAAGGTGACATTGGTCATAACATCCTGAGCCGACAGCTGTTTACAGACCGTCAGGCCTGCTTGGGTAAGCGGTAATTTTACCGTTACGTTCGGTGCAATTGCCGCAAGAACATCAGCTTCTTTCCGCATGGTTTCAACATCTGTTGCTGTTACTTCAGCGCTTACAGGACCGCTAACCATTTCGCAAATCGCAGCAATTGTCTTTTTGATATCAGCCCCGCTTTTGGCAATCAGAGAGGGGTTTGTTGTCACGCCATCAATCATACCAGTTGGCAGAAGCTGTTCGATTTCAGCTAAGTCAGCTGTATCAAGAAAAATTTTCATTAAAAGACCTCAGACAAAATGAATAGGGGTAACGAGCTCGCTTTTTGACGCAAACAGCTATTTTTAACTTCCTGCGCATCACTCTACTGGTTAGAAAGAGGTTCAGGCAACGAGAAAAGCCATGATAGTGCGCCTTTTGGAGGTGTTGATGTTATGGCAAGAGAGATAATGGCTAGCACTGACGCCCCCGCTTTTTTTGCAGATGGTCCGGTAGATACTGTTCTTCAGGTGGCTGTTCCTGTGCCTCTGGGGCGCGGCGATGTGCTTGTCTATGACTATTATCCGCCGCAGCCTGCCGTGAATGAACAAGCGCATCAGACAGCCCCTCCACCTGTCCAAAGGGGGACAATTATCAAAGTCCCGCTTGGCAGCCGGTCTGTCTGGGGTATTGTCATGGGGTTTACACAGACGCCGCAGACACCGCCAGACAAGCTAAAACATGCTCTGTGCTGTGCCGATAGCCCGCCTCTTGCAGATGATGTTCTCAGCTTTCTTACCCATGTATCACGTTGGACGTTGGCGCCTTTTGGGGCGGCGATGAAGCTGGTCTTAAATACGCCTTCTGCGCTTGAGCCGCAGGCGCTTCAGACGCATTTTTTCTGGCAAGGGCGTGGGCCAGATGAGGCTCGCAACTTAAGCCAGCAACGCAAACGTGTTCACCAAGTTGCAGCAGACCTGCCACCCTTGCTCGCATCAGATTTGGCGCGTGAGGCGGCGGTATCTCCTGCTATTATTCGGGCGATGGCAGCAGCTGGTCAGTTGCAGACCACAGAGCTACCACGCGCCGAGCTCGTGCATGCGGTTAGTCCTGAGCGTATGGCAGCAGCCCGGGAAAACCTTGTTCTCTCCGAGGCGCAAGGCAAGATTGCACAAGGTATTGCAGAAACCGGATTTGAGGGGTTCCAGGCGCATCTTTTGGATGGGGTGACAGGGTCGGGGAAAACAGAAGTTTATTTTGACCTGGTGGCACGTTGTGTGGCGGCATCGAAACAATGTCTTATTCTGCTGCCCGAAATTGCGCTTACCAGAGGCTGGCAGGAACGCTTTGAGCGCTGGTTTGGGTTTCAGCCCGCTATTTGGCATTCTTCGGTCACGCCAGCGCGCCGGCGCGGTCTATGGCGGGCAGCAGTGTCCGGCCAACCCCTTATCGTAGCAGGCGCGCGCTCAGCCTTATTTCTGCCCTTCTCAGATTTAGGCCTTATCATTGTGGATGAAGAACATGATGGTAGCTTCAAACAGGAAGATTATGTTGCCTATCACGGGCGGGATATGGCGATTCTGCGGGCAAAAACTCAAAATATCCCAATTGTACTTGCCAGCGCGACACCGTCATTGGAGAGCTGGGTGAATGCAGGCGCGCATAAAAGGGCTAATGCGGCATCAACACTGCCAGTGCTAGAACCATTGCCGCACTGGCATTACTGGCAATTAACAGCCCGTTATGGTTCGGCAACCCTGCCGAAGGTATCGCTTATTGATATGCGTTTGAACCGCACGCCTGCTGGAAAATGGCTGTCTGATCCGCTGATAACAGCAATATCAGAACGGCTAAAGGCCCAAGAACAGTCGCTTTTATTTCTGAATAGGCGGGGTTATGCCCCGATGAGCCTGTGTAATGCATGCGGGCATCGGCGCGCGTGTCATCAATGTGACAGTTTGCTTGTTACCCATAAACAGAGAGGCAAGGTGCAATGTCATATTTGCGGCATCAGCCAGCCGCTCTTGGCGGCTTGCGAGGCATGCGGCGTTGAAGGTGAGATAAAAAGCATTGGCCCGGGTGTCGAGCGACTTGCTGAAGAAGTAAGCTTATCATTTCCGGATGCCCGTGTTGCTGTCCTGTCTAGTGATATGGTGGCTAGCCCAGAAGCTGCTGCTGTGTTTTTTGCTGCTGTAGAAGCTGGCGAGATTGATATTATCATCGGCACGCAGATGGCAGCAAAAGGGCACCATTTCCCGTTACTTACACTTGCCGCTGTTATCGATGCTGATTTAGGTCTTGGTGGCGGTGATTTACGCGCAGCAGAGCGCACCTACCAGCTATTATGGCAGGTTGCAGGGCGGGCAGGGCGCGGCACATTGCCAGGCGAGGTTCTGATTCAGACTTTTCAGCCAGATAATCCTGTCATGCAGGCACTTAGTGCGCAGTCTGCTCCGACAGCAGGTGCTGCCGAAAAAGCGATTGGGGCGCGTGATATCTTTATGACAGCTGAAGCCACTGCGCGGCGGGAGGCTGGCATGCCGCCTTTTGGCCGGCTTGCCTCTGTGACCCTGACAGGCCCTGATATTACCCGTCTGGACGCGGCGGCGGCGGCGCTAGGGGCGACAAAGCCGTCTTTTGCCAAGGTTGATGTATTTGGCCCGGCACAACCACCCCTCCTGTCTCTTATACACATCTGACGCTGCCGACGAGCGATCTAGTGTAGAT
>OJBN01000348.1_pt1 | contig 12415 bp, 7 predicted proteins | sample 1590441 | NCBI WGS metagenome assembly OJBN01 (sample SAMN05416760, study PRJEB24817) | seawater metagenome | isolation source: Sea water | place: Canada:Atlantic | collected 2013-07 | reverse complement strand
CCCCGACATCCTGCTCCCAAAGCAGGCGCGCTACCAGACTGCGCTAATCCCCGAATGTCTTACCATGCGGTCTCTTTCGAGAGCGCGCATGATACTGACCATGCCGGTTTCCGTCAATGTGAAATCATACTATCTGGCAAATTATCCGTCACTTTTTGGCAATCGTACCCGCTCGCGATTGAAAGCTACTACAGGGGCCTGAGTTTCGTCGTGTTGTCGGGCATGCAGATGGCCAGAATAGACGGCATTGGCGATAGTACCTGGCGCGTGACAGTCGCCCACAGTGGTCAGGCTGGTGATGCCGCTTTGCTGCCATATATCAGAGTTAATGGCCTGTTCAGCCGCCACTGTTTTATAGAGCTGTTCATGGGGTAATTTCTCGGTGACCATTACCAGTGCATCTGTATCAATAAGCTGTTTTTTATCCGTGTAGACACAGGAGAGAACACAGTGATCTGATTGAATACGAGCAAGGTTTTGCTGGGTGTAGATAGTCACTCCCAGCTCCAGTAATCGGGTCTGAATCCGATGCTGCTCCATGGTATAAACCGTCCAGGGTGACACCAATGCATCATTGGTCACAAAGTTAACCTGACAGCCAGCGGCCACCAGTTTCTCGGCAATAATACCGCCCATATAAAAATTATCATCATCAAATAATGTCACTTTGCCTGCAGGCATATTGCCGGCGAAGATATCATCTGGGGTAAATAAGGCGCTGCTATCCAAGCCTTCAATTGAAAATGGCGTTGAGCGACTAATGCCATCGCGGCGCCAATAGGCACCGGTAGCCAGATAGAGATGGGGTATACCAAAGCTTAGCAATTCTCGAGCACTGAGGGAGCTATCAAAATACAGTTCTACATTGGAGGCATTACGCAGCCAAAGCTCACGGTAATCTGCCACACGTTTCCAGGCAGCCAAACCCGGCAGGGCGGATTCCTGCAAAACCCTGCCACCAAGTTGAGTAGAGGCCTCAGCGAGAGTGACCTGATAACCCCGTTTACCCAATGACATGGCCAGCTCCAAACCAGCAGGCCCAGCACCTACGACCAGCACCGCATCATCAGTTTTTTTCGTGGGAATTATTTCTGGGTGCCAGCCTTTGCGCCACTCTTCGCCCATGGTTGGATTCTGCGTACAGCGTATTGGCGAGCTATTCATATCGCCCGTGACACAGATATTACAGCCAATACATTCGCGAATATCTTCAAAGCGGCCCTCACGAATCTTGTTGGGTAAAAAGGGGTCGGCAATTGAGGGCCTAGCCGCACCGATCATATCCAACACACCGCCTTTAATAAGAGACACCATTTTATCTGGGCTGGTATAGCGGCCAACACCCACAACTGGTTTTTTGGTGACCTGCTTAACAAAGGTCGTGAAGGGCTCTTGATAGCCTTCTTCTGCAAATCTGGAGGTCTGAGAGTCATTTGACCAGTCAGAGATATTGACGTCCCAGAGGTCGGGAATATCTGCCAGCATTTCGATGACTTCACGACCCTCATCACCACAGCGCAAGCCACCATCTGCGATTAATTCATCCACGGCAAAACGACAGGCCACAGCACTGCGATCGCCGACAGCCTCTTTGGTGTCCTGAAGTACCTCCTTTAAGAGTCGCACGCGATTCACCAGACTACCGCCATATTCATCGCTGCGCCGGTTATGACGTGGCGATAAAAAATGCTGCAGTAATGTCAGGTCGTGTCCAAGGTAGACATAGATAATATCGAACCCAGCGGTCTTGGCTCGCACTGCCGCTGTGCGATGCCATTGGCGAAAGTTGGCAATATCCTTTTTGTCCATGGCCCGCGCATAAAATGGCAGGTTGTCATAGCAAGCGGTATGGCTAGGGGCCAGTGGTACTTCACGAGAATACAGATTGCCAGTGGAAGAGCCACTATGGGCCAGTTCAACACCCGCCAGCGACCCATATTGATGCACTGCATCGGTCATTAGCTGTAGGCCGCCCATATCGCTATCGTCCCACAAGCGACCTTCGATATAGGGTGTCACGTCTGAGGTAGGATGTATCTCCATCATCTCTGTACAGACAACACCCCAGCCACCCTCAGCTTTAACACCACGCATCGCAGCCAGTGACTGTGGACGAAGGTGACCCATACCATTGCAATGGGGTACCTGATAGAAGCGATTGGGGGCGGTTACTGGACCTATTTGCAAGGGCTCGAATAGGCAGCCATATCTACTATTATCCATGGAGTCTTAATCTTATTATTATGCGGATTTTAGGGTGCCAGTGTCTGACACTTTGCGGCATATCTCAATAGCAAATAAGATGCTTTGCCGACACCTAAATACGCAGATCGATTAAAGACAGAAACCTCGGGGGAATGGTGCAAAATCAGGCTAGCGGTAAACAAGCAATGCAGTGCCCCCTATGTAGCGGTCATTCTGTTGCTGCCTATCACAGCGATAAGCGCCGGGACTATCTGCAATGTTCACTGTGCGAGCTAGTTTTTGTTCCCTTTCATCAGCAGCTTAGCCGGCAGGATGAAAAAGCCATTTATGATCAGCATCAAAACTCTGCGTATGATCAGGGCTATCGTGAGTTTTTAAGGCGCCTTACCAATCCATTATTAGATCAACTTAAAGAGGGCAGTCAAGGCCTGGATTTTGGTTGTGGCCCCGGGCCAACGCTGTCAGTGATGCTAGAGGAGCAGGGCCATACTATGGCGCTCTTCGATCTCTACTATGCCAATGATCCCGCTGTGCTAGATAGGCAGTATGACTTTATTACCAGTACCGAAGTGATCGAGCATCTTGCACAGCCTGGTGCAGAGTTACAGCGGCTGTGGAACCTTTTAGTGACCGGCGGCCATCTGGGGTTGATGACCAAACAGGTGAGAAACCGAGATGCCTTTGCCAACTGGCACTATAAAAATGATCTGACCCATATCAGCTTTTTTAGTGAGCAAACGTTTGTCTATCTGGGCCAGCAATGGGGTTCAACTCCTGAGTTTATTGGCGCCGATGTGATTATTTTCCGCAAATAGCCTGTCTTGCCTGCACAAACGCCTGTACCGAACGACTCACATCTTCGCCGGTGGTAACCCAGGAGCAAACGCTAATACGAATCACTTTTTTGCCCATCCATATAGAACCACCCACCCAGCATTCTCCCGACTGCTGAATTGCTTCAATAATAGACTGGGTAGTCTCATCATCTTCACTGGGGGCAATAATGACCTGATTAAACACCACCTCATTGATTACTTCGAAGTCAACCGCCCTAAGCTCATCGGCAAACTGCACAGCGCGCTCATGCAAGCCATAGACCAGCTCATCGACGCCATCACTACCGAGATATTTAAGCGCGGCCCAGAGCTCAACAGCGCGTGCACGACGGGACATCTCTGGGGTATAGAGCATGCCGTCACGGCTTTCACTAAAGTTTAAATAGGCGCCAGACGCCTGCAATGCCATCACTAGAGCGTCTTTATCGCAGCATAGTAATATGCCGCTGTCATAGGGTGTATTGAGCGTTTTATGACCATCTACCGACCATGAATGAGCTTTTTCCATGCCCTCAGTCAGATGACTGAGTCGCTTGGTGCCACCAGCCCATAAACCGAAGGCGCCATCAATATGCACCCAGGCATTAGCGTCATTAGCGTTGTCACAGATTTCATGCAATGGATCAAAGGCACCAGAATTTACATTGCCCGCCTGCAATAAAATAATACAGCTATCGTCGAGTGCCGGCATGGCGCTGGGCACAATGCGACCCTGGTCATCGCAGTCTACCCATTCAATATTATCGATGCCAAAGCCAAGTAGGGCGATGGCTTTAACTACTGCGCCATGGGTATGGCGACCTGCAATAATTCGGATAGGCGGCGCACCGTTATGGCCGCGCTTGTTAAAGTCCCAGTCATGGTTCTTGTAGATACGGTAACGTGCCGCAGCAAGGCCACAGAAGATAGCCGACGAGGTCCCACTAACAAAACCCGCCACCGTATTGTCCGGCAGGTTAAATAACTGGCGCAGCCACTGTTCACAGATGTCTTCTAATTTTGAGGTGATTGGCGACATGGCATGCAGCGCCGTGTTCTGATCCCAAAAATCGGTTAGCCATTTGGTCGCCAGAGTCACGGGAAGAATGCCACCATTAACAAAACCAAAGTAGCGGCCCCCAGTTTGAGCGACAGAAGCCGGGGAGCCGTGGCTATGCAGCTTTGTGAGTATTGATTCAGCATCACCTGAGTAAGCAGGCAGGGGCTCATCGAACTGACCAAGATCCGCAAGTGCCTGAGCAGAGGGAAAAACATTGCGCTCTAAAGCGCCATCGGCATAGTCAAACGCATGTCTCTGAGCCTGCTCAAAGAGCGTTTTAAGTTGCTGTTCACGATGCATTTTCTCGCGCAATGTCATAAATGGCTATCCAAATAATGGGTATGGCTACTTTTAGTCGCAGTAAATCATAGACTAGACCACTAACAAAGCTAGAATAGCGCCTTCTATTAAAATACTAATTATCAGATTATGGGAAAGCATCTTATGTTTGAAGGACAGACACTCAGCCTGACAAGACTAGACAATGATTTTGCAGAGATTAAATTCGACAGCCAAAGTGGCTCAGTTAATAAATTTAATGAAGAAACTCTGGGTGAACTTCGGCAAGCAGTAGATACGCTCAAGCAACAGAAAGATATTAGAGGGCTGCTGCTCTCTAGTGGCAAGTCAGTGTTTGTAGTGGGTGCAGATATCACTGAATTTAAAGCCATGTTCTCTTCGTCTAAAGAAGATTTTATTGCCGGCGCGCAGGTCGCCAATGCGTTGTTCTCTGAGATTGAAGATCTGCCATACCCCTCAGTGGCCGCTATTAATGGCTTTGCTCTGGGCGGTGGTTTTGAAATCTGTCTGGCCTGCGACCTGCGTGTTATCTCATCTAAAGCGGCGATTGGCCTGCCCGAAACTAGCTTGGGAATACTGCCCGGTTGGGGCGGTACAGTGCGCCTGCCAAGACTTGTTGGCTATACAGCTGCCGTCCATTGGATTACCTCTGGCGCGCAACAGAAGCCAGCAGCCGCTCAGGAGGCTGGTGCGGTCGATATGATTGTCGAGCCAGAACTATTGCGTGCGGAGTCACTAAAGGCGCTGCAGGAAATGGCCGATGGCAGCCGTAATTATCAGGCTCGTCGTCAGCAAAAATTGTCTCCACTGACACTGTCTGATGCCGAGCTTGAAGCGGCCTCATCCAATTACCGCGCAGCCGTGGTGGGTAGAGTAGGCAGCCACTACCCAGCACCTCTAATGGTGGTTGATCTAGTGACTAAGGCTGCTGGTCTAGGCCGTGATGAAGCCATTAGGTGTGAGAACGAAGCTTTCTATGAGATTTCCCAAACATCTCAGGCGCGGGCTATGGTGGGTCTGTTTTTAAATGATCAATATGTGGTTAAGCAGGCTAAGAATCGCGCTGTAGCCCACAAACCAGCGCCGATTAATACGGCTGGGGTTATTGGTGCCGGCATTATGGGTGGCGGTATTGCCTATCAAAATGCCATTAGAGGCTATGAGGTGGTGATGAAAGATATTGCCGATCCCGCCCTTGACCTTGGTATTCAAGAGGCCAGCAAACTGCTCGCCAAGTCGGTTAAACGCGGTAAGATCGATGAGAAAAAGGCCGAGAAAATTCTAGCTAAGATTCATCCGACGCTGGCCGATGGCGATATCGCCAAGTGCGATATGTTGGTGGAAGCCGTGGTTGAACTAGAAGCCGTTAAAAAGCAGGTATTGCCTGCCGTAGAATCTCAGTTGGCAGCCTCGGCGGTGATTACCTCTAATACCTCGACTATATCGATCACTCGGCTGGCAGAGTCATTAGAGCGTCCAGAAAACTTCTGTGGCATGCACTTTTTTAATCCAGTGCATGCGATGCCGCTGGTGGAAATTATCCGCGGTAAGAAAACCTCTGATGCCACAGTGGCAGCCGTGTGTGCCTATGCACTGGGTCTGGGCAAAAAGCCCATTGTGGTCAATGATTGCCCCGGTTTCCTGGTTAATCGCGTGTTATTTGCCATGTTATTTGGGCTTGAGATGATGCTCGCCGAAGGTGCTGACTTCCAGCAGGTCGACAAAGTAATGGAGAGCTGGGGATTGCCTATGGGGCCAGCCTATCTAATGGATGTTATCGGTATAGATACGATTAATCATTGCTATCCAGTCATGATTGATGGCCTGCCCGAACGCTTTAAAAAGACTGCAGATGTTTGGCCTACAGAGGCCATCTTTAACGCCGAGCGACTGGGTCAGAAAAATGGACTGGGCTACTACCGTTACGAGCTCAATGAAAAAGGTAAGCCAGGCAAAGCAGTAGATCCGGATGTGATTGCGATGTTGGCAAACCTCTACGGTGAAGCTAATGCGGTTGATGCAGATGAAATTGTTGATCGCCTGATGATCGCCATGGCCATGGAAATGATTCACTGCTTAGAAGAGGGTGTCGTTGCCTCGCCAGCAGAAGCCGATATGTCACTGATTTATGGTGTTGGCTTCCCGGCGTTCCGCGGAGGTATCTGTCGTTGGATGGATGAGATTGGTCTGCAGGAAGTCTGTGAGCGCGCCGATAAGTATACGTCTATCAGTGAACTGTATCGTCCCACCGAGAAGCTGCGCGCAATGGCTGCCAATGGTGAGACACTTTATTGATTAGTAGTCTAGTTCGAAAATGTTTAGGGGCGCTCAGGTGTCCCTTGCATAAAGGGCCCGTCCACACAGATACGTTTGCCATCTGGTGAGGCGCAGGCACCACAGATACCCACGCCACATTTGGTCAGGTAATCGATGGCACTGTGTATTTGATCATCGTTACAGAACTCTCGCTGAACAGCAGCCGCCGCATGCACCATAGGTGCGGGGCCACAGTTGTAGAACACCAAATTATCTAGTTCAGCTTGAGGCATCACTTGCAGGCGAGCGCGCAATAACTCAGTCACCACTCCTTTAAAGCCCTCGCTGCCGTCGTCTGTTGCAACATGCACCTCGGCAATCTCTTTACATTCGTCAAGATAGTACAGCCGCTCTGCGGTACGTGCGCCCGTAAAGACCTCGGCATTACCGAAGTCTCTCGCCAACTGGTAGACCGCGGCCAGGCCAGTACCGCCAGCCACAGCCATAATCTTAGCGCCTTCCGGTGGTGTTGCGGCAATACCATGAGGTCCGCGCACATAGACTTCAGTTCCCACCGCTAGATCCATCAGCTCATGGGTAAAGATACCCACATCAATTACTGCAAGCTGGAAGGGGTCATCGGCAAGGGCTGAAAAAGGCTTTTCTCCCAAGCCAGGCACCCATAAAAAGACAAACTCACCGGCCTGAATATTGATTTTTTGGTCAAAGGTCAGCACGCAGATATCGTTGCATACACGCTTATTTTCAACCAGTACCACTGGCGTGAAGTCCATATCAATATCGTAGCGAATATGCGCCTCAGCCTTATCGGAATCAAAACAGATATCGGATTCAAGCTGGTTGAAGTAGCTGGCCATATCATCGGTAGTCATGCCTGTTAACGCCGAACCCACGCCGACAATGGTCGAGCCAGCATTCATAAATTCACGGGCATCAGCTGCACTGCTGGCGCCACCACAGCCGATAATAGGCACATCGGTGACTGCGGCAATTTCGCGCACACATTTAAGGGCGATAGGCAGTACGCCTTTACCCGACATGCCACCGGCACCATTACTTAGAACTGGGTGACCATGAGATGAGGTATAACCTGGGCCCACTGTATTAATGGCACAGAGGCCATCGGCGCCACCAGCGACTGCAGCTAGAGCAATCTCACCTATATTAGGGGTGTTAGGGGTTAGCTTTGGAATCACTGGAATGTCGACAACCGCCTTTACCGCAGCCGTTACTTCACGAACCAGTTCAGGGTCTTGACCCATAGCCATACCATAGCCTTTGGCGTGGGGGCAGGAGAGGTTTAACTCTAGACCATTGGCCACAGGAGCCATAATTTTAGCGACCTCAACGAACTCTTCGACACTGCCACCAAAGATCGACACCAATAAGAACCGGTCTTCGGGAATACGTAACTCGCCCATTGCCTCGGCAGCCGCTCTAGCGCCTGGGTTAGTTAGCCCCACAGCGTTTACAAAGCAGCCCGGCGCATACTGGCTATAGACCGGCTCGCGGTTACCCGCGCGCACATCAGGGCCAACACTCTTGGTCGTCAGTACGCCAACCTGAGGCATATGATCAAAGACATACTGAATAATAGAAGTGGCTGTGGTGACAATTCCAGAGGGAACTGTAAATGGGCCCGAAAGGTTTTTACCAAGAAATTCTGTCTTCAAGATAGCTCGCTCGAAACTGGTTATATGGAGTTGTACGCACGCGCAGATTATACCGATTTCAGAGAATTAATCTGCTTAGATTTATCGACGGGCACAAAAAAGGGCGGCGATAAGCGCCACCCTTTTTTAACAACAGGTTACAGCTTAGAACTGATTCATAGTGTTGTCTTTACCTGATGCCTTAAGTGCTGCATCCCCGGCAAAGTACTCTTTATGATCATCACCCATATCTGAGCCAGCCATGTTCTGGTGCTTAACACAGGCAATACCCTGACGGATTTCCTTGCGCTGGACACCAGCCACATAACCCAGCATACCTTGCTCGCCAAAGTACTCTTTAGCCAGATTGTCGGTAGACAGGGCTGCAGTATGGTAGGTCGGCAGTGTAATCAGGTGGTGGAAGATGCCCGCATGCTTGGCAGCGTCAGCTTGGAAGGTACGAATTTTCTCATCGGCAGAAGCCGCCAGAGCTGTGTCATCGTAGCTAACATTCATCAGATCGCTGCGATCATAGGCGGAGACATCATCGCCAGCTTCAGCCATTGCATCGAAAATTTGCTGACGGAAGTTAAGTGTCCAGTTAAACGATGGGCTGTTGTTATAAACCAGCTTGGCGTTTGGAACCACTTTACGAATCTCATCCATCATGGCGCCGATCTGGCCAACATGTGGCTTTTCGGTTTCAATCCAGATCATATCCGCGCCATTTTGCAGGCTAGTAATACTGTCGAGGATACAGCGAGCTTCGCCAGTGCCAGCCTTAAACTGGAACAGGTTGCTCGGCAGGCGCTTTGGACGAACAAGCTTGCCGTTTTGGTTGAGTACCACATCGCCATTCTTCATATCGGCTGGAGCAATCTCTTCGACATCGAGGAAACTATTGTACTGATCACCCAAGTCACCAGGCTGCTCAGTGACAGCGATCTGTTTGGTGAGTCCTGCGCCCAATGAGTCGGTGCGCGCAACAATGACGCCGTCATCAACGCCCAGTTCAAGAAAGGCGTAACGAACCGCATTAATCTTGGCCAAGAAGTCGGAATGAGGGACAGTAACCTTACCGTCCTGGTGGCCACATTGCTTTTCATCAGACACTTGGTTTTCAATCTGAATACAGCAGGCGCCAGCTTCAATCATCTGCTTGGCCATCAAATAGGTCGCTTCGGCATTACCAAAGCCCGCATCGATATCGGCAATAATGGGCACAACATGTGTCTGGAAATTATCAATTTGATCTTGAATCGCCGCTTTGGCAGAACCCTCGGCTGCATCCAGTTCGCGGAATAGACCGCCTAACTCGCGTGCATCTGCCTGACGCAGGAAGGTATATAACTCAGCGATTAGCGAGGCTACCGACGTCTTCTCGTGCATTGACTGGTCCGGAAGTGGGCCGAATTCGGAGCGCAGAGCCGCAACCATCCAACCTGAGAGGTAAAGGTATTTCTTATCGGTCGTACCGAAATGCTTCTTGATGGAAATCAGCTTCTGTTGTCCAATAAATCCGTGCCAGCAACCCAGCGACTGGGTGTAGGCGGAGGTGTCGCCGTCGTATTCATCCATATCTGCACGCATGATGCCGGCAGTGTATTTGGCAATATCAAGGCCAGTTTGAAAACGATTTTGAGCGCGCATACGAGCGGCAGACTCTGGACTGATAGCATTCCAAGCGCCGGAATGCCCTTCTAAGACCTTGGCGACTTCAGCAATGTTGTTCGTGTAAGTAGACATTATTTTTACCCTTCATAATTCCGTTTGGTTGACTGTGAATGAAGTTTAGGTATGATGCGCCCATTAATCTAATTGATAGTTTTTATTACGGGCATTTTCCATATGAATATATCAAGAGTTGATTTAAACCTTCTGGTTTATCTAGACGTGCTACTTCGAGAGTGCAATGTCACTCGCGCCGCGGAGGAGCTTGGCATCAGTCAACCCGCTATGTCTAACAGCTTACGACGACTGCGCGACCTGTTTAACGATCCTATTTTGGTGCGCACCAGCGACGGTATGACACCGACCGATAGAGCGCTAGAGCTGCAGCCCCTAGTGCGCAATGTGCTCTCAGCGGCTGAGCAGGCGATTTTGCCAAAAACAGATTTTGACCCTGCGGGATCCACGCGGATTTTCCGTATCATGGCCAGTGACTATACAGAATCCACATTATTGCCAGTGCTGCTGCGGCATTTGCGCAAGGCCGCGCCCGGTATTCGACTCGATATCATGACGCCAAGTGATGTTAGCTTCCACGATGTCGAGCGGGGCAAGGTGGATCTGGTGATTAACCGGTTCGACACATTGCCTCAGTCGTTCCATCAGGTACATCTCTGGGACGATAGCTTTTCCTGTGTGGTCAGTGCTGACAATCCCGTGCTTAAGAGCTGGGATCTGCAGGGCTATCTCTCCAGTAAACATGTTTGGGTCAGTAAGACCGGTATGGGTGTCGGAGTGGGTATGACGCCGGATGACGTGCAAAGGCTTGGCTGGGTTGATGAGGCTCTAGCCAAGATTGATGCCAAGCGCGATATCGCACTGTTTACCCGCCACTATCAGGCGGCGCTGTTACTCGGCGAACAGGATGATCTTATTGTGACTATTCCGACAATGACCGCCAAGGGTATGGCGAGTAATGCCAAGGTGGTGATTATGGATCCACCCTTTGATATACCGCGCATGCGCTTGAAAATGGTTTGGAGTCCACTACTGCAGCATGACCCCGGGCACAAGTGGCTACGCCAAATGATTAAAACGGTCTCAGAGGAGATGCTCAAGTAGATTCGATCCATCTAGTGAATAGCAAACATAGAAGCCATAAATTTGGCTTATTGCTGGGCAGCTAATAGACTTCGAGTTTAATGCGAGTTTTCGGGAGAGCCAGTTATGAGTGAGAGTATTGAGCGTGCAGGACTAAGGATAGCCAAGCCAATTTATGATCTGGTCAATGATCAAATCTGCCCTGGAGCAGGGGTTGATATTGAGTCGTTTTGGTCAAACTTTGCCGATATAATCGATAAATTCGCACCCAAAAATCGCGAACTACTAGAAAAGCGTGAAGATCTTCAGGCTCAAATCGACCGCTGGCACACGGATAATCGTGCTGAATTCGAGTTTTCCGAGTACAAAAATTTTCTACAGGATATTGGGTATCTGGTTCCCGAAGGGCCAGATTTCAGTATCAACCCTAAGAACGTCGATACCGAGATAGCGCAGCAGGCCGGCCCTCAGCTCGTAGTGCCCATTATGAATGCACGCTTTGCCTTAAATGCGGTCAATGCACGCTGGGGCAGCCTCTATGACGCTCTGTATGGTAATGATGTGATTGCAGAAGATAATGGGGCAGAGAAAGTGGGCTCCTACAACCCCGTGCGTGGCCAAAAGGTTATCGACTATGGACGTGCATTTTTAGATGGTTCAGTGCCGCTTGCTACGGGCTCCCATGCCGATGCCATAGGGTACCATGTGGTTGATCAGCAACTGGTGGTTACTGTTGCAGGGGATGTACCCGTCGCGCTTGCGGCTCCCGAGCAGTTTGCCGGATATCTGGGCGAAGCTGCTTCACCCAGCTCTATTTTGTTAAAAAATAACAGCTTACATATTGAAATTCAGGTAGATTCTAGCCATCAAATTGGTGCGACGGATCGAGCCGGCGTTAAAGATATTGTTCTCGAAGCCGCGCTAACCACTATTATGGACTGTGAGGATTCTGTGGCTGCAGTGGATGCTGAGGATAAGGCACTGGCTTACAGCAATTGGTTGGGACTGATCAAGGGGACATTAGAGGAAACCATCGATCGTGGTGGCAACAGCTTTGTTCGCTCGATGAACCCAGACCGACACTATGTTGCTGCCGATGGATCTGCACTAGTACTCAATGGCCGCAGCCTGATGTTTGTGCGCAATGTGGGCCATCTAATGACCAATCCAGCGATTATCGATGCCAATGGCAATGAGATCCCAGAAGGAATTATGGATGGCGTTATTACCAGCCTGATTTCCCTGCACGACCTCAGAGGTCAGGCTCAGCTTAAAAACTCCAGCACTGGCAGCACCTATATTGCTGTCTCTTATACACATCTGACGCTGCCGACGAG
>OJBN01000342.1_pt1 | contig 12521 bp, 9 predicted proteins | sample 1590441 | NCBI WGS metagenome assembly OJBN01 (sample SAMN05416760, study PRJEB24817) | seawater metagenome | isolation source: Sea water | place: Canada:Atlantic | collected 2013-07 | reverse complement strand
ACGAGATCCTCTCTGGTCTCGTGGGCTCGGAGATGTGTATAAGAGACAGTCCCAACGGTGTTCAACAAACGAGAATTACCATGAATACTTTAAAATGGTTTGTATTGCTAACGATCGCGACCTTAGCGCTAGTCACCAAAGCGGAGGATAAAAAGCTGCTGTGGGGCGATACACACCTGCACACAACATATTCTTCAGATGCATTTGCCAATAACAACCTTACGGCAACTCCTGATATGGCTTATCGATTTGCTAAGGGGGCTCCGGTTGTTCACGGCTGGGATGGCCGACGCGTGCAGTTGGAAACCCCTCTTGATTTTTTGGTCGTCTCTGACCACGCCGAACTCATGGGTGTTATTCGCAGTGTTTATTATGATGGCGTGATGCGAGACGACCTCTCGCTTGTGGAAAAGTTAAAGGCCTGGGTTGCAACGTCGATACTCCGGGACGCTGTGGACCAACAAACCGCGCGCAATTTATTTCTCGGTGTGCTGCCCGAGCCTACCGATGACTTTGCTGCCGCGGCACGGGACTGGGATGCTGATGTGGGGTGGATTCCTGATTTGCCCGCGGTTGAAGCCGATGCTTGGAAGACAATTACTGACGCGGCTGATGCACACAATGCGCCGGGTGACTTCACCGCACTGATAGGCTGGGAATACAGTGCCATTCCAGGCGGTGCTAATTTACACCGTATTGTGATTGGCGATATCGATGCGAAAACTGCTCAAACCTTCGTGCCTTACGGACTCGACAATAGTTCTTTTCCCGAGGATCTCTGGCAGTGGTTAGAAACGACGGCAGCGTCGACCGGAGGCACTTTTCTGGCCATCCCCCATAACTCAAATATTTCAAAGGGCATTATGTTTGACATGACTTCACTGCGCGGTGATGAAATCGACAGTCGCTATGCCGAGCTTCGACGCTACTGGGAACCCATTGTTGAAATTACTCAAATAAAGGGCGACTCGGAAACGCACTCAGCGCTTTCTCCCGATGATGAATTCGCAGACTTTGAAACTTACCCCTTTTACATTCAAAGTCGATGGACCCCATATAAACCTCAAGCAGGGGACTATGTGCGATCAGCCTTGCGTCGAGGTCTTACCCTGGAATCTAACCTAGGAATCAACCCCTATCAGTTTGGTGTAATTGGTTCGACCGACGGTCATACGGCCCTGCCGAGTGCCGAGGAGGCTAACTTTCAGGGTAAGTTTGTGACGGACTCAATTCCCAGCAAGAAGAGTTCGGGCTGGGGTGACGAGCCACAACGACCCTTTGGGTGGGCTATGTCGGCTTCGGGCCTCGCAGCAGTATGGGCCGAAGACAACACCCGTGAAAGCATTGTTGCCGCTATGCGCCGGCGAGAGGTTTACGCAACTACCGGTCCCCGTATTGGTGTCAGAGTTTATGGCGGTTGGGATCTCACTCGCGACTCCTTGGAAGATGCCGACTTCCCGGCCAACGTTATGACACAGGCCGTACCCATGGGAGGTGAACTCATGTCCGCAGCCGCGGGTGCCACGCCAACGCTGCTGATTGAGGCCATGGCCGACCCGGCATCTGGCTCACTTGATCGGGTGCAAGTGATTAAGGGCTGGACACGTAGTGACGGCAGTACCGAAGAGCAGATTTATAATGTCGCTTGGGTTGGAGACGACCGTTTGCAACCCGATGGCACGTTGCTACCGATCCCTAACACCGTCGACCTATCGACTGGGCTGGTCGATAATAGCGTGGGGGCAGGGCGTTTGACTGCGGCCTGGAGCGATCCGGATTTTGACCCCACACGGTCGGCGTTTTATTACGTGCGAGTGCTGCAAATACCGACCGCGCGGCATTCATTACTCGATAAGCTTGCCCTGGGTGGCGAGGTTGACACCCAGCGCCCCGACACTATCCAAGAACGCGCATACACCTCGTCTATTTGGTACCGGCCCTGATCGGGCATTGATCGGAATCGGTGGGCTGACAGCCGGCCGGGGCCTGCATGGGTAGGGAGCGCATCAGGTGCGTAGTGTCGACTCAGGTCGCCACAACTACCCGCAGGGCTTGGCTCACAGCCTGCGTGTCACCGACTGCGGCGAGGGTGTCTGCTATACGCCCCTCCAATTCCGTAATTTCATCATCTCGCACCGCTGGATTGACGCTGCGCAAATACAGAAGGCGGCTGTGTTCCGCACCGAGTTGCTCATTGACGGTGTCTATAGCTGCGCGCTTTCGTAGCTCAAGCTCAGACTTAGCCAATTCGTCGGCTGCTTTAAGCTGCTGCTCGAGTAATGACCGAATTCTACGCATAACATTTGCAGCCGTCGCGGTAGGGACTGGTCCCATCATGCGGTTTAGGGCCTTATGCCCAATGGACTGGCTACGATCAACACACTTGGGATCAATAACGAAGCGAAGTGGTGTCTGATTGACGTAGCGACCCATTTCAAGGTGATTCGGCGCTATACAATCGAGGCTATACACACATTCCAGAAGTACGGTGCCACCGGGGATTTTGGGGTGCTTTAGAGTGCCAAGGGCTGAATTACCTAACTCACTGCTTAACACAACCGACATGGCTTCCCTGAGCAGGGGGTGTTCACGGGTGAGAAACAATACGTCATCCCGCGCCAGCGCAGTTTCTCTATCAAAACTGACCACCGTGCCGTCCTCACTTAGGCCGGGTAGTTCGCCCGTGATTAAGGTTTCGGTAGGTTTAATGAGGTGCGTTGTCTCTGAGTGGTAATCCTGACTCACGCCAATGCGGTCAAAGAGCAGTTCTGCAAAGGTAAGCACCTGATCTGGGGTTTCTTCGCGCTGAATGGTTTCGATAATCCCTGAGCCACGCGCAGCGTTGTGGGAATTTAATTCGAGTAGACGATCTCGTCCCTCGCGCATTTTTAGTTCTAGTGATTTACGCAGTTCGAGAGACTCGCGCAGCAGCTCGTCGGTGGGCGCATCGGGGTTGGCCAACGCAGCATCCAGAATTTCTTGAAACTGTTTTAGTACGGTATAGCCTACGGCGCAGCTATTGGTGAATGCCCCCAGTGCTTGATCGTGCCAGTGAAATAAAACCTGCTGGGCACTGTCCCGTATGAAGGGCACATGGATTGCCACATCTGCCGCCTGCCCAATTCTATCCAGGCGCCCGATACGTTGTTCGAGTAAGTCGGGGTTTTTTGGTAAATCGAAACAAATTAGGTGATGTGCAAACTGGAAGTTTCGGCCTTCGCTACCGATTTCTGAGCAAATTAGCGCCTGTGCACCACTATGCTCGTCGGCGAAATAGGCCGCGGCACGATCTCGTTCTACCAGGGTGAGACCTTCGTGAAAAGCGGCACAGCGAATGCCCGCGCGTAAATGCAGGTATTGCTCTAGCGCTAAGGCGGTCGTTGCATTTGCTGCGATCACTAAGGCTTTTTCGGGCCGCAACCCTCGAAGCTGAGACTCTAGCCAGCTTACCCTTGGGTCATGCTCTAACCACTGGGCCTCTGGGAACGCCACCTCTGGAAACAATTCTGTCCGACTGTCCTGATAGAGGGCAGGCGCCTCCAAAGGGTAGGCATACAGAGTGCGCTTCGGGAATCCGGGCACTGAGGCGCGAGTATTTCGGAAGAGCACGCGTCCAGTTCCGTAGCGGTCGAGTAGCTGCCTGACCTGAGATTCACTGTCTGTGTTTTGATCGATGCCAGTCGGGAGGGCAACGTTCTCTTGACCTGACTGGAGCGACTCGATGACACGATTCCACTCTGAGAACTGTTCTTGTTCACGAAGAAATGTTGCTAAGTCACTAAACCTGTCAGGATCGAGTAGACGAAGTCGATCAAAGTGGCTCTCGACCCCTGCCTGTTCTGGAGTAGCCGTCAGTAAAAGCAGCCCACTGCATTGGCCTGCGAGGGTTTCAACAAACTCCGAAAGCGCTTCTTCTCGGGGGTTCTGGCGACTCAAGTGATGGGCTTCATCTACGATAACCATATCCCAGCGCGCAGAGAGTGCGCTGCGTCTAGCATCATCGTTATCAGCCATCAGGGAGAAAGGACAGATGATCAGCTGTTCAGACTCGAAGGCCGTTTCTAGTTCAAGATCTAGCAGGCGATCGTCATCGAATAAAGAAAATGCAAGGCTAAATCGCCGTAGCATTTCGACCAGCCACTGATGTATTAGCGAGTCAGGAACTAAAATGAGTGCCCTCGAGGCGCGTCCCGAGGCCAGCTGCTGTGACAGGATAAGTCCTGCTTCAATGGTTTTACCAAGCCCGACCTCATCCGCCAGTAATACCCTGGGAGCAATGCGGCTGCCGACTTCGCTGGCAATATAGACTTGATGAGACAGCAGAGAGGTTCTGGCACCGAGCAGACCTCGTACCGCGCTCCCTGAAAAATGTGCGCGCTGCTTCAGTGTTTCGTAACGAAGCTGAAAATCCAGCAGCTTGTCTAGCTGATTGTTGAGCAGCCGATCTCTTGGAGATCGCAGCTGTATGTGAGGGTCAATATCGAGTTCGGAGACAAGCTCTTGTTCTCCTGCGGCACTTTCTATGAGATAAGCGAGAATCCCCTCAGATTCGTGACGTTCCAAAACGCCATATTCCTGTCCGTTTATGTGTTGGTAGCGGTCACCGGTTTCGAGGATAAGTCGGGTGAGGGGTGCACGGTCTGTTGCGTAGGTTCGCTCCTCGCCGACAGCTGGGAAGTGTAGAGTGATGCGCCGAGCATCGAGCTCGACAACAATACCCAGTCCCAATTCAACATCTGCGTGGCTTACCCAGCGCTGACCTACCGCAAATTCATTCATAAGTCAGAAAAAAACAACGCCATGCTGTTCCTCCGAACGACGGATAACAGCGCTTCAACCGGCATATTTTTAATCTCAGCAATTTGTTCGGCAATCAGGGGTAAGAAACGAGGAGAATTCACCCGGCCCCGGTAGGGAACGGGCGTGAGGTATGGCGCGTCAGTTTCAAGTACGATTTGGTCAATTGGCGTGGCGTCAATGACAGCCCGCACGTTGTCTGCGTTTTTAAAAGTGCAGATACCATTAAAACCTAAATAAAACCCCTCGGAGAGACAGTAATCAGCGAGAGCTTGGGAGCTCGTAAAACTGTGAATAACGCCTTTATTTCGTAAATGGCGGGCATGATTCTCCAGCACGGTACGGGTATCGGCATCGGCTTCACGGGTGTGAATAACTACGGGTAAATCGCGCTCGGCTGCCAGAGACAACTGTGCTTCAAAGGCCGCTATTTGGGATTGTGGTGAGGCGTGCTCATAGTAGTAATCTAGGCCAATCTCTCCGATCGCTACAACCTTAGGATGACTGGCGCCTTGCGCTACAGCCTGCGCTACCGATGGGGTCCAAGATGAAGCTTCGTGAGGGTGTATACCTTGGGTGCCCCAGATATGTTCGTGTTGATTACAAAGGCTAAGAACCGTCTTTAGGTTGTCGGCAGAAACAGCAATCGTGACTATGCGTTCTACTCCCGCCTCTGTAATCGCATGCAGCTCGTCAGCAATAGTGTCCTGTGCTAAATAATCAAGATGGCAATGCGTCTCGATGATCGGCGTTTGGAATCTAGGAACAGTTTTTGGTGTGCGCTTTGACATGAAGAACGGCAGAAGAGAAGGGCTCTATTATGCCACTTCTCGGTAGCCATAGAAATAGTTGCTGACAAATCTCAGGCTAAACTTATCCTCGATGCACTGTGCGTAAGCGCATGCTCCTCACGGTATCGACGATTTCATTCCACAGCCATTGATGAGCCGGAGAGGCCTGAGTTCTTCTATGAGCGACCAAGGCATAGTCTACATACTGGGCATCATCGGGAGGCAAAGGGAGTGCAATAACATCGCGGGTTGCGCCTTGATTTCTTGCTAAGTAAGCGGGGCAGACCAAAGTGAAATCGGTTTCTCTGAGTATCTCCAGAGCGGTCAACAGATGTGAGGTTTCAAGCATGGCCACAGACCCTGCTTGCAGTCGCGCGTGTGGCGATGTGGGTAACTCGGTATCACTACGATCAGACACATAGAGACTGATTGCAGGGTATTTTGTAAGGGTCTCACGGGTTAGAGGGCTGCTGGCTAGAGGGTGACCATCTCGAACAAAAACAGCCAGGGGCGAACCGCCTAGAGATTGGAAGCGAAATTCTTCCGGATAGTCAGAGCGCGTGAGTTGCACAGCGAAATCGAGCCCACCTGTTGCGAGTTTGTCGAGCTGTCCCTCCACGCGGGTAATGGTGCGCAGGCTAAGTCCCGGGGCAATTTTTTGTAAGCGGGCGGTAAGAGGGGGAAGTAGTGAAAGCCCTACATACTCGGAAATGGCGATTGTGATCTCCCCTCTATACGTACTGGGGGAGAAATCACCCGCCTCTAGAAGTGCTTCTGTAGCAGCGAGCAGGGCAGGGAGCTCCATAGCGATAGATTGCGCCCTGGGTGTCGGTTGAATACCGCGTTTAGAACGCACGAACAGTGGGTCTTGGAAAGTGTCTCTGAGGCGCCCTAGGGTTTTTGACATGGCAGGCTGAGTAATCGACATGCGCCGGGCGGCCGAGGAAACACTGCACTCCTCTAGCAAAATCTGCAATGAAACCAATAGGTTAAGGTCGACCTTTGATAGCTTTTTAATGTCCATAACCGTGATAATGCCACAAAAGAATATAAAAGATGAAATAAATACATTTGATTTATGTCGTCACGTAGAGACAATAGCAACATTGAGGAGGCACGATCTGTTTGAGCTCCCAAGGCTTCGATTGTGCACTACTCAGGTCCTTTAATGCTTTTACCCGCCTTATGGCGGGTTTTTTTTTGCCCGTTTTGTTTACACTTGCACCATGTCTGGCACAGCTAATTCTCCCAAGGTCTCTCTGACGCAAGCGGTGCTTTGCTTGTTACTGGTATGCGGATGGCATTTAACCTGTTATTCGGGCGAGCCACAGCCCTGGGGCATTCATATTCTATGGCCCGACACCGAGATACTTAATCCTGTGCCCTCGGAATTACCGTCGCCGCTGACCATTCAGCGTCGCTTGGAAACCACCTCTGAGAACATTCAAGGGCTAGAAGCCGACGTTGGGCCTTATTCACCCGAGCTGACCCCCACTTTGGTGAGTGCCGCTCGGGAGGCTGAAGAATATGGTAGTCCGGAAACGGCGCTTGAACTGTATCGATGGGCCTTGCATAGCACGCGGATCAACAGTGGCTTAAGCACTGAAAAGCAGTTGCCCCTCGTAGAGCGCATTCTTGAGTTATTGCGTGAGCAGGGGGATCCCGTCGAGGTGGGGCGTCAGATTGACTACTTTTACAGGCTGTTGGGCCGCGGAGCTGAACCCTGGACCGAGCAACGATTGCAGGCTTCTGTTCGCTGGTTGTCAGTGCAAAGTGAGCTGCTGGCCAGCAGTCCTTGGGCGGGCAAAGAGTCTGGTGTGTTGTTTGTGGTTCAGCACGCCAATGATATGGCTAGCGCAGTTTGTGAGAGTGCTGAGTGGCAAGACCCATGGTGCAAAGCGATCAGCCTTGAAGTTCTTAAATTGTATTATCTGATCGATTTTAACATTGACCCTTTGGTGGTCGATAACTTTGGTGTTGCGCAAGATCGCTTTCCTAGTCCCTATCAACAAAATCGTGATCAAGCGCCAGGCGAGTATCGGCTACGCACTATTGAGAGTTCGCTGGGGTCAACCGCAAGAGGGCTTATAGATCGTGCGCTGAAGTTATTTCCCCAAGATGAGAATTTGCTCCACGCTAAGGCTGACTGGTTGATGGTCAAGGGTCGCCATGCCCAAGCATTGCAAATCTATCAAGAGCTGCAGCGGGAGGGGAATGTAGACTTTTCAAAACCAGGCGTGTTACCTGAAATGCCCACGCTAAACCGTGATCATCGCTTTAGCCGTGAGTGGGGAATACTCAGTTTGACCGCTGAAGTCGCCCCACGGGGCAATGTTAAAAATATTACCCTGAGCAGCGCTACGATGGAGGAAGATACACTGTCAGGCTACGCCCGACGTCAGCTGCGCGCCATGCGGTTCAGGCCGGCATTGTCAGAGTCGGGAGAGGCGATAGGGGCATCTGTTGCTTGGCGCATAAAAGTACTGCGGTAAAAGTCATGAGCTACTGGTTGTTGATAACGAGGAGCGCTCCGGTAGCTTTGAGCTTACCCTTGATACTCCAATGTATGAGGTCACCCCCGTGCCGGCTAATGGCTTTCTCTGCCATTTCGTGAAATGTGGGGCGCTCAGGGTCAGCGATAACGATTTGACCCACCCCGGCATCAATGGCGCGATCAATAAGTTTGCCGACCGGCTTGACCAATTCGTCCCAAAAACAAACATCTGCTGCGACTAATAAATCAAAGGACGCTAATTGCGATTTTTTCAGTTGCTCAAAGCGTCGCACCATCGGAGTGGTAGTTACGTTATTAAGTTCAGCCACAGCGTTGAGATAGGGAAAGACGGCGGGATCAGCGTCTAGAGAGACCACAGAGGCTCCAAATTTACGGGCACACCAAATGCCCGTTATGCCCCAACCACAGCCCGCGTCAAGTACGTTATCTGCGGCCCCTGGCGGATGCTTATGCAGATAATCCATGATCAAAAAACTTGATCGCCACAGCTTAGTGCCGTGGATGGAGGGCTCATGCCCGTCGCGCTTTACCCGTCTGATTACTTTGTGTCCGGCTGTTGGTAAGGTCACCCCGCGGAACTTACGCTCGGTTACACGCGTTTTTTTCACTGCAGTCGGTTCAGCGCTCATATAGCCGTAACGCCTTCAGCTTGAGGGCCACGATCACTCGCGTTAACCGAGTAGGCAACACGTTGCCCTTGTTTAATGCCTCTTTTGGTGAGGCCTTCGACGTTACGGTAGTGAACAAAAACCTCGCCACCGTCGTCGCCGACAATGAAGCCAAAGCCTTTGGTAGCGTTGAACCATTTGATACTACCTTCGTGGGTGCTTTCGGCGGTGGCGGTTTTGGCTTTGGCGATCCGTGGAGCCGGCATACTGACATCGCCGATCACGGCACAGGCAACCGCCAGCACGATGAGTCCAGCGAGGTTTGCCCAATGGGTAGGGTAAAATTGCGTCGTCACCAGATAGATAACAACAGCGATTAAATCATTGATGACAAGCCTGCCAACGAGACTAAATTTTTGAGGTTGCGAAGACATGATACACCCGGATTGTGAAAGGAGCCGAAGTCTATCAAATCCTGACCGCTTGTAGGTGCTACAAATTGCTACGGTTTAGTAACTTCTTCCGCCTGCAGCCCTTTATCGCCCTCAGCGAGGGTAAATTCAACCGCATCTCCTTCATTCAGCGAACGATATCCGTCTCCCTGAATAGCTCTGAAATGCACAAAAATGTCTTCCTCACGATCGGTCATCGTAATGAAACCAAAACCTTTTGCATTGTTAAACCACTTTACAACGCCGGTTTGACGCTCTGACATACGTCTCTCCTTATTCTTATTAGCTGTTATGTACCAGCATCGGGTCCTTAGTGCAATCCCTCCAGACGTTGTAATTGAGACGTGATGGCCTGTATTGCGTCCTCTGCAGCCTGCTGTTTCTGTCGTTCATTGCTCACAACAGCTTCGGGTGCGCGGTCAATAAAGCTAGCATTTGAGAGCTTCCCTTGAATTCTGCCTAATTCGCTATTTTGCTTTTGCAGCTCTTTTTCGAGGCGGGCGCGCTCGGCACCCACGTCAACAACCCCTGCCATGGGTACCAGTATCTCGAGATTCCCATATAGGGCGGACAAAGACGGTGGCACATCATCATCGTCACTGAGCATCGTAATGGACTCTATCCGTGCGAGCTTACGCAAATAAGCCGTATTGCTGGTAAAACGCCGGCCGTCGTCTTGGGTCGCGTTGCGCACCAAAATGTCGAGGCTTTTACCGGGACCCAGTTGTGCTTCGCCTCGAATCGTTCTAACCGCAACAATTACCCCTTGCAGCCAGGCCACTTCCAACTCCGCTTCGGCATCCGATTCGTGAGCCTCAAAACTGGGCCAGGGTTGCAGCATAATGGTATCGGCTGATTTACCCGCCAGTGGCGCAATGTCCTGCCATATTTCTTCGGTAATAAAAGGCATCATCGGGTGCAGCAAGCGCAGAGTGTTTTCCAAAACTCGCACCAAGGTGTGGCGTGTCATCGTCGCTTGATCAGGGTGCGATTCTGCTTCCCAGAGGATGGGTTTAGATAGCTCTAGATACCAATCGCAGTATTCATTCCAGACGAAGTCGTAAAGGGCCTGAGATGCCAAATCAAACCGATACTGATTAATTGCCTGTTCACAATCCTTAGCGGCAGTGGCGAGGCGGCTCGAAATCCATCGATCGGCTAAAGACGGGGCAATGTGGGTCGATGATGGCGCCAAGCCCTCACAGTTTCCCAGAACGTAGCGGGCGGCATTCCAAAGCTTGTTACAAAAGTTTCGATAACCCTCCATTCGATGCATATCAAATTTAATATCGCGGCCGGTAGACGCTAACGAGTAAAAAGTAAATCGTAAGGCGTCCGTGCCGTAACCAGGAATACCTTCAGGGAAATGTTTGCGCGTTTGTTTGGCGATCCGAGCTGCCATCTGCGGCTGCATCATGCCCCCGGTTCTTTTTTCTACGAGGCTCTCCAGGTCAATGCCATCTATAAGATCAATCGGATCAATGACATTTCCTTTGGACTTCGACATCTTTTGTCCTTCACCGTCGCGTACTAAGCCGTGTACGTAGACCGTGTGGAAGGGCACTTCTTTGCAGAAGTGCAGGGACATCATGATCATTCTGGCCACCCAGAAAAATATGATGTCGAAGCCTGTTACCAACACTGATGCAGGGTGAAACTTTGCCATTTCCGGCGTTTTATTCGGCCAGCCCAGTGTAGAAAATGTCCACAGAGCCGAGGAGAACCAGGTGTCCAGAACATCATCATCCTGGGTCAGTGCTATGTTGTCACTGAGTTGATGGGCTGTGCGCACGGAGGCCTCATCGGGTCCGACAAAAACATTGCCTGCATCGTCATACCAGGCAGGAATTCGGTGGCCCCACCAAAGCTGTCGGCTGATACACCAATCTTGAATGTCGCGCATCCAGGCGAAGTACGTGTTCTCCCACTGCTTAGGAACAAATTTAATCGTTTCATTTTCCACGGCTGCGATTGCTGGCGCGGCAAGCTTCTTGGCATCCACATACCATTGCGGGGTTAACCAGGGCTCGACGACCACTCCGGAGCGGTCACCTCTTGGGACTTTCAGGCGATGATCCTCGGTCTTTTCTAACAAGCCCATGGCGTCAAGATCGGCAATGATTTTTTCTCTTGCCACATAGCGATCCAGGCCGCGATAGGCCTCTGGAGCATCGTCGCTAATGGCTGCGTTACGCGTGAGAATATTACGGAGGGGCAGGTTGTGACGCTGACCTACCTCATAGTCATTGAAGTCGTGCGCAGGGGTTATTTTGACGCAACCGGTGCCGAACTCGGGATCAACATATTCATCGGCGACGATGGGGATCTCCCGATTGCACAGTGGCAGTGACACTGTTTTCCCAATAAGGCTTTGGTAGCGCTCATCTTCCGGGTGCACCGCGACTGCCCCGTCGCCTAAAAGGGTCTCAGGCCGGGTAGTCGCCACCACAAGATGGCCGGAGCCATCGCTTAGGGGGTAGCGCAAGTGCCACAGGAAGCCCTGTTCCTCTTCTGATATCACCTCAAGGTCTGAAATTGCGGTGTGAAGTTTTGGGTCCCAGTTGACTAAGCGCTGCCCACGATATATCAGCCCCTCATCGTAGAGCTTGATAAAGACCTCTTGCACAGCATCGGAGAGCCCCTCATCCATGGTGAATCGCTCTCGACTCCAATCAGCGGAGGCGCCAAGCCGCCTGAGTTGCCGAGTAATCGTGCCACCGGATTGTTCCTTCCAGGCCCACACCTTTTCAATAAAAGCATCTCTGCCAATATCTTCCCGCTTAATACCTTCGGCTTCTAGCTGACGCTCGACCAACATCTGAGTCGCAATGCCGGCATGATCAGTGCCCACCTGCCAAAGCGTGTCTGCACCTTTCATCCGCTGGTAGCGAATAAGGGCATCCATTATGGCTTGTTGAAAGCCATGCCCCATATGCAATGAGCCTGTGACGTTTGGCGGCGGTATAGGTATCGAAAAGGCAGTATCGCCACCCTGCGGGGCAAAGTAACCACTTTGTTCCCAGGTGTCGTACCACCGCTTCTCTATATCGCTGGGTGAAAAAATCTTATCCATAATGCTGTTCCGATGTTGGTGCTACAGAGCAATAATCTGCATGTCGTTAAAGGTCATGCTTTTGTAAAGGATAGCCGCGGTCCTTATAAAACCGCCAAGCGTTGCGCATAGCCTCTAGTGCGGTAACGTCTTGGGTCACAATTTCTGCTACGCGCTGAAAACGCGAAAAAAAAGCGGGCTGAGTCAGGGCAAGATTAATCAGGACATCATCGTGTCCTTCGGGCTCTTGTCCCCAACCTGTCTCTTATACACATCTCCGAGCCCACGAGACCAGAGAGGATCTCG
>OJBN01000324.1_pt1 | contig 12741 bp, 14 predicted proteins | sample 1590441 | NCBI WGS metagenome assembly OJBN01 (sample SAMN05416760, study PRJEB24817) | seawater metagenome | isolation source: Sea water | place: Canada:Atlantic | collected 2013-07 | reverse complement strand
GATCCTCTCTGGTCTCGTGGGCTCGGAGATGTGTATAAGAGACAGCGGATAGGGCCTTGGTGTTTTTATTAAAATTTGCCAACATTGGTGCGTTGCTTACGGAGCCACCTGGTGAAGCTTGGCCGAAGATCAGACTATTGGCACCTTTTATAATATCCACACGGGCAATGTTATAAGGGTCCGTTGGCAGGTTGCGCTTAAAGAAATTAAAGCGAGAAAACGAATTGCGGAAGCCGCGGATCCGAATGCGGTCAAGCGAGAATCCATTGGGGTCCTCATCAATGGAAGCACTCACCATCGCTAGATCTTCCGTGCTGAGAATGTTCAAATCGTCGAGCAACTGCTCATTGACGATCGACATTGAGATCGGCGAATTTTTAACCAGCGTATTGGTTCGTGTGACTGAAGTACTGTTAGCCGAGTAATAGCCTTCGTCCTGATCATTGGAGACGACAAATTCGGGCAAGACGTAAAGTTCTCCTTCAGCATCCTGTTCGTTTGCGCTTGGAGTCGCACTCATTAGAGGCTGATTAGCATCAAGGTTCGTTTGACCAATTAATGTTAGGGGAGCAACTAGAAATAAAGCTAGTGCGGGGCGCATGAGGTCTTTCATAAACAAATAGTTTGTGTGGGATAAAAAGTTTAGATTGCTTTAAGAATAATGCTTGTGCACACAAAGCGTTGAGTATTGCACTTTTATGCACAACATGCAAGTGCAATTTGTTCTGTTATATCTTTAGCTCAATATACTTATCTTAAAACTTTCACTCAGACAAATTGACGCAACGCCAACTATGAAAACACAGGTCTTATTTATTTTCACAATCCTTCTAACCCTTTTGCCGAAAGCGGTTTGCGCCGATGTTTATGAAGGTTTCGATATGGCCGACCTAAACTCGGTCCCGCTTGCTAGTGATGATGCCACTCGTGTCGGTATTACAAGTAGTGGATGGAACAGCACCTGCAGGTAACTGCTGGAAAGTCATTCGTAGAGGCAACCGATTTAGAAATCAAAAGATTTGATTCCGTTGATGGTTCATTGGAAGTCAGAGGTGAGCGCAAACCAAATTCTATTGGTCAAGGCGTCGCTATGCGTCAGATCACTGATAGCTTTATTGGTGATGTTTATGGTAGCTTTCGCTTTAGCGCAAACGCCCTGAAAATTGAATCTGCCTTAGGCTTATTACTCTCTGTCCCTGGTCAAAACCCCTTAGACCTGAAGACAGCTATATTTGCATTCTCCCCAAAGCGTTGGGGTTCCGAATATGGTATGATGGCAGCAGGTAAGCAGCGTATCACAAAGGGTGAAGCTGGCGCACCTTGTGTTCCTAATTCAAACTACTTAGTGGTTTGGCAACTCGAAAACCTGCCAAAATTAGGTGACCGGCAGACGATCATTTTAAACATGTGGGTCCTAGATGAGGACCAAGCATCTCATTTTGCCAGCAAAGACTTTTCTGAATCCGTATTGCGTTTGGCGGAACTGGGTAGTGAGCCGGAACAAGTTGGCCAATATCTTCGCAAGGAAATAAAAAATTCGAAGCGCGGTCTGTTTGGCGGCATGATCGTATCATGCTTTTCTGTTGGAATGCCTAAAGTCACCTTTGATGAAATCCGAATTTCACAGCAAAGTCTCGCTGATGCCGTCGGATTAAGCCTCTAGTATAACTACGGATAGCTTTAGCCCTCAGAGGAGGATGTAAAACTAAGTGAGCTTTCGCATCTGAACTCGATTAATTTGCGAACAGCATTCTTAATGAATGGACAGCTACTTTGTATTTTACATCTTCCAACAATTATCAGTTATTTTATTATGAAAAGAATTCTGCTTCAATCATCCTTACTTCTGATGAGTGCTCTGATCGCGAATGGATCCGCTGAGGAAATCGCCATCACGCAAAAGAAAATCGACAAATGGATCGAAACTCGCCAAATAATCTCAGACGAGCGTGCCAGCTGGTTGGGAGACAAGGCCATGCTGGAAACTTCTGGAGGTATACTCAGCGATGAACTGACCGCATTAAATCGTGCCGTTGAACTACTCTCTGAGACTAGCACAATGGCAGATGTCGAACGTGAGACTTTGCAAGCGGAGCGAGAAGAAATCGAGCGTTCCAACGAGATGTTGGCAGTCAAGGTGCGCACCTTAGAAATAGCTGTTCAAGAGTTATCAGCCCGCTTCCCCACCCCCTTACTAGTCAAAATCAAACCCTTACTTCAAAACATTCCAGAAGATGTCTCTAGAACAAAAAAGGCACTGGGACAACGCTTACTCACAGTGCTTGGTGTGCTTTCTCAGGCAGAGAAGTTTAACGGAACACTCACTCTGCAGACCAACGCACGCGATGTTTCTGGCACTGGGGTTCAAGAGCGAGTCACCACTCTCTACTGGGGATTAGCTTTTGCGGTCTATGTGGACGACGCTGGCAAATTTGCCGGCATGGGATTACCTGGGCCTGAGGGCTGGGAATGGTCTACGCGCAACGAATCTGCATCCGATGTCCGTCGCTTTATTGCAACCTATTCGGGCGAGACTGACCAGCTAGACTTCGTAAATATTCCTGTAGAGATCCGTTAACCTCAAAGTGATCTGAACCATGCAATCTTATAACAAAATTAAAACTGGCAGTATCATCTTGGTCTGTATCTTGGTCGCTTATTGCGCACAAGCCCAAGCCTTCAACCAAGCTCAGACACGGGCTGATGCCGATTTACGGCAAGCAGTTGAAACGCTGAGCCAATTACGTCAACAGATCGAAACGGAAAAGCTGCCTTTATCCACAAAAATTGCTATCTTAGAGGCTGAGGTGATCGAGGTGCGAAGAGAACGAAATCGTTTACTTACGCAGCGTGATAGCCGCACGCTAAACTTAGACAATCTGCGGGGTCGCGTGAGTAGCTTACGAGACCAACAAAACTTCATCGTCAACCGCTTGAATGAATTTATCGGAGAATTTGAAGCACGCATTGATCTGAGCGAGATACCATTTTATATGGAGCAACTTGAACAAGCTAAGCTGGTGCAAGACGATGTAGATGTAAGTCAGCAACAAAAGCGCTTGAAACAAATCGAGTTGGTCGAAGCAGCGATTGAACGAATCGATGCGACGCTTGGAGGGCAACGGTATGAGGGTAAGGCAATGACACCCTCAGGCAAACTGGAAGCTGGAACCTTCCTATCCCTTGGGCCACAAGTTTATTTTGCTTCACAGATAAGCGGATCCGCTGGCATCGTGGAAAGAGAAGCCAATAATCCCGATGCAGTTGTGGCATCCGGCTTTACTCAGAAACAAGTTGAAGCAATACAAACAGTCGCTCAAAACGGCACCGGTTACTTGCCATTAGATCCTACACTAGGTAAGGCTTTGAAAAAAGCCAAGGTCCGTAAATCTCTTATCGGACACATACAAGATGGGGGTGTGGTTGGTTACTGTATCATTGCACTCGGCGGACTTTCGCTATTGCTAGCATTGTTCAAAATTCGAGAAATCACATGCTTCCAAACCGCCAAACCCACGGCAGTTGACGAAGTCTTAAATGCTCTAATTGAAGGTGATGAAGCAAAGGCACGCACAACGGCCAAATCGGTACCTGGTGTTTGTTCGCAAATGCTATTGGTAGGGATTGAACGGGTAACTGAGCGACGTGAGATCATCGAAGAGCTTTTATTTCAAAAGATCCTAGAGGTGCGTCCAAATCTAGAGCGGTTCCTCGCGTTCCTCGCATTAACCGCCGCCGCCGCGCCATTGATGGGCCTATTGGGAACAGTCATTGGCATGATTAAAACCTTTCAACTGATTACTATCTACGGAACAGGTGACCCCAAAGGCTTAGCTTCAGGGATTTCTGAAGCTTTGGTGACAACAGAGTTTGGCCTGATTGTCGCCATCCCTATACTCGTAGTGCACGGACTACTATCACGCATGGCTCGACAAAAAATTGGACAGTTAGAGCAAGTCGCGATCTCATTCGTCAACGGTATACACGGCATCCGAAATAAAGATTCTTAGACAAGTAGCGTGCAATGGAAGTCTCTCTACAGAAAATCTTTGAAATATGGCTGAGTGGTGGCTGGGTCATGATACCCTTGTTTCTGCTATCGTTTTTGCTCTATACGCAGGCCTTTCGGCTAGTGATATCCATAATGGATACGAAACTCCCTAGTAACGAGGAATTCGCCTGGCGTGAGTGGGTAATAAAACCAGAAAAAGCAAAGGGGAAAATCAAGGAAATCATTTGCTACACTCAGGAAAACACCCAGACGATCGAATACGTGCGCAAGCGATTCGATGAAATACGCATCACTCAATTGGCAATTATTGAACAACAATTAAAATTTGTAAAATGTCTAGTTGCGGCAGCTCCTTTGCTCGGACTACTCGGAACCGTACTCGGAATGCTGCAAACCTTTTTAGGCATTTCAACCAGCGGCGGCGTTGAAACGGCAGCTGTAGTCGCCTCAGGAATCTCCGAAGCGCTAGTAACTACAGAGACTGGATTGGCCATCGCATTACCTGCTTTATTTATGGTGATGTTTATTCAACGACAAACCCACCAAGAAGAGGCCAAACTCGCACGACTCGAAAGTCTCACACTAACTTGCCTTAATCTGGGGGCGAAGAATTCGATCCCCACTTAACACGATGCCACGTCGAAGTTTGCTAGATGAATCAGAAAATGAGTTAGAGATCAATCTCTCACCCATGATCGATTGTATCTTCATACTACTCATCTTTTTCATCGTAACCACCGTCTTCGTCGAAGAAGCCGGCATTCAATTGAATAAGCCCGACAGCACGGTGCTATCCTCTGACCAAGAGAGCGAAGACGTGTCCTTCACTATTACTGCAAACAATAAACTTCTTTATGAGGGGCAAGAGATTGCCCTAGCACAGGTAAAGGAAATTGTCCGCAATGGACTCAGCGGCAAGGACACCCCTGTCAGCATCAAGACCAGTGGGAAATCTCGTCACGGCTTACTGGTCGCGGTCTGGGACAGAGCAAAGCAGGCTGGCGCAGTAAAACTTAGCTTTAACACCGTAAATTGATATGGCATACCGCAGATCCATCTATGCCAAAGAAGACGAAACGGCAGAAATCAACCTTTCTCCGATGATCGATTGTATTTTCATCCTTCTAATCTTCTTTATAGTCACGACTGTATTTGTTGAAAAGCCGGATGCAACGATTGAGAAGCCCTTGGCTCTAACCGACTCAAACTTAGAAAAAAATAGCCTTATTCTGGCAATCACTGGAGATAATAGAATCATCTACGGTAGCCGGGAAATTAGCTTGGCCGGCGTGAGCCTCCATGTGAAGCAGAACATTTTGAAAAACGAAATGCCAGTCATCATACAGGCGGATGTGAATGCCGATCACAATGTATTCTCAAAAGTCTGGAGTGAATGTAAACGTGCTGGAGCTAAGAAGATTAGCATATCCACCCTCAAGGACTAGGCACGGATGAAATCCCACACGTATAGCACTCAGTCCTCTCAAAGGGAAATGCCCATCGCTCTGATTTTGGGCTTCTCGGTCTCTATCATTATTTTCGTAGTGATGGCTCTCGCCCAAATACTTGGGGATGCCCAAAAGCCTGCGCAATCTTACGACGAGCAGTTGGTCGCATATACCCCACCTGCAGTCGAAGATATTCAAGAAGATACTCAAGAAGATGAGCCTGAACCTGAGCCGATGGACACCATCGAAAAAGAGCCGCCTGAACTTAGTTTAGATCAACTCGATGTAGCTTTAAATCCTGGAACTGGGGGCAACCTTGCCAGTTCCGACCTCTCTGTTCCAGACTTTAGTGTCGGGGCCCAAGCATTATCCATGAACTTTATCAATTTTCGTGACTTGGATAACAAGCCCCGCCCAACACGACAAATTACACCAGTTTACCCACCCGCTTTAAAAAGCCAAGGTATCGAAGGACGTGTCTTCATCCGCTTCGATATCGACAAACAAGGCAATGTGGTCGATGCCACTGCAAAAAAGTCTGACCACCCAGCGTTTGCAGCCTATGCTGTGGATGCAGTTCGAAAGTGGAAATTTGAGCCTGGCATGCAAAACGGGGAGCCAGTGCCCTTCACGATGATCGCCCCGATTGTCTTCTCCCTCAGTAATTAATTATTATGAAACGCATCCTGATCCATAACCTCCTACTGCTGGCCCTCGCGTGTACAACATATGCCCAATTAGCGACTTCACCGGACATACTTAAACGCACTTTTAGTGACGCAGCATTCATTGACCGATTCATTGGATCCTACGCTGCACTGGCACAAAGGGAGCCAAGCCCGAAGCCTGAGGAGATTGAGCTACTCAAGGAGTTAGTGGAACTCATTCCGAAAAAGCCGGCTAAAGCCACAGAATTACTTGAGGCTCAGGTCAACAGCGGCAGTAGCGGCATGATCCAGATGGTCCTTGCCAATCTATACTTTCAAGCGGGACGCCTACCAGAGGCAGCCGAAGCCTACCAAAAATGCTTGCGTGGCTACCCCGAATTCCTACGAGCACATAAGAACCTAGGATTACTCTATCTACAACAAGGTGAATTGGACAAAGCCCTCACAGCACTTTCCCGTTCGGTTGAATTGGGTGATAACGACGGTCGTACTTACGGACTCATCGGCTACTGCCTTCTGAATAAAGGTAAATATCTTCCCGCTGAAACTGCCTACCGCCAAGCATTACTAAACAGTCCTGAGAATCTCGACTGGATCGCGGGACTTGCTCAAACGCTCTACAACCTTGCCAAATATGAGGAGGCACTTGCGCTCTTCAAAGATCTCGCTGCAGAAGATCCAGACGAACAAGAATACTGGAGCCTCATGGTAAACGTATATCTTAATTTAGGCGATGACACAAAGGCAGCATCCACTCTCGAAATCATTCGTCGTATGGGTCAGGCCAGCCCTGAAAATCTTGGTTTGCTCGGAGATATATACCTGAATCAACAAGCCTTCTCTCTCGCCTTAGAAGCTTATCAAGAAGCACTCAAAACTGGAGACGGACTGCCAGCGGAAACACCGCTAAGAACCGTAGATATACTCTACACATACGGGTCCTACCAGCTCGCGGAACAACTCATCGAGGATATGCGAGCTCGCTACGGTGACAGCCTGGATAAAGAGCAATCAATGAAACTTTTGACGATTGAAGCTGGGCTCGCCAGTGCACGAGGTGATGACGATGCCGCCCGCCAATCATTGGAACAAATTGTCGAACAAGATGCGACTCAAGCTGGTGCGCTCATCGAACTCGCTCGTATTTACTACAAGCAAGCTCGTAAGCTGCGTGTCGAAATGGCCCCAGGTGATACGGATGCAGAAATAGAGATTAGCGAACTCGTGCAACGTGCGATTCTCAAACTTGAGCAAGCCGCGAGGCATCAAGACTTTCGTCTCGAAGCACTCACCGAACATGGACAGCTCCTGGTCAACGAGATGCAATACGTCAAAGCCTTACCCCTACTCAAGCGTGCCTATGACATGAAACCTGGCACAAACTTGCAAAGCTATATCAAACGTGTTGAAGGTGCCGTCGATGCGCAGCTCTAGATGGCGTAAGTTGATGCACTGCTTGCATCAAGATCTTGAGTCGGAAATCATCTAATTACCTAAATCTAGCTTCATTTCTATAAATTAGCACCAATACGTGAAAATGCGTAAGCTACAATGCAGGAGACTAGCGTTCAAAAAGCTTAAAAATAGTACTTGCACAGTCGACTCATGCCCCTACCTTCCTGCGCTTCTATGAGCACCGACAAAAAAGCACTTAATCGCTCCCGCAATCCGATGGACTATTCACTCCACGATACGGAGCTACTTTCCCGTTTCGTCACCGAGACAGGCAAGATCCTCCCTCGAAAAGATACAGGCCTTTCCGCAAAGCATCAACGTCGCATCACGAACCGCATCAAGCAGGCTCGTAACATGCTGACTATGCACTAAGCGATCGCCTACTGATACAGGACTTTCCAAAATCCTTCTCCCGAAACGGGGAAGGATTTTTTATAGCTAGATTTCGACTAGAAACTGCAACACAGTGTAGCGTGTCGGTGTAAACTGATGAAACTCGCTGTCGCCAGCATTCTGAACTAAGAATACAATGTCTCACGCCTGCAAAATCCTCCATGCTTCCGCAGAGAATATTGATCTCTGTGTGGATTTGCTACGGGACGGAGCAGTGCTTGGGGTGCCGACGGAGACCGTCTATGGCCTGGCTGGCAATGCCCTTAACGAAGAGAGCGTGCGGAAAATATTTGAGGTCAAAGGTCGCCCTTTGCTTGACCCGCTAATCGTGCACTTCAGTTCAATTGAGCAGGCAGAAGCACATGTCGAGTTTAACGAGCGCGCTCGTGCACTAGCGGCTCAATTTTGGCCTGGCGCACTGACCCTTGTGCTACCGAAGAAGGATACAATTTCAGATCTCGTCACCGCAGGTTTGCCCAGTGTAGCTGTGCGTGTCCCCGGACACCCAATCTTTCGCAGTCTGTTAGAACGGCTCGATTTCCCTCTGGCCGCACCAAGCGCAAACCCCTTCGGCTACGTCAGCCCGACGCTAGCCGAACACGTGGCAACGACACTCGGTGATCGCATACTCGCCGTACTCGATGGGGGCGCGTGCGAGCATGGAGTGGAATCCACTATCGCAGATCTGCGCAATCCGAACGCACCGATGATCCTGCGCCCAGGTCCCCTCTCAGCAGAGCAATTGGGTATGCAGAACGTGGAGGTGGAGCTGAAGCAGCCCTCAAATAAATCAGCACAGCCCGCACCAGGGATGTTAGCTCTGCACTACAGCCCACATACACCAATTACGCTCTTTAGGCATGGCGAAAGGCCAAGCTGTGTCCAGCAGTCGGAAGCGGTTTTGTATAACACGAAGCCAGCGGCGGACAAACTAGCTGAGAATACTTTTTGGCTCTCCGAAAGCGGTGACCTCACGGAGATCGCACACAATTTGTTTATGCTCATCCAGAAACTAGATGTAGGAGGCTACACTCAGCTCCAAGTCGAACGCGCAGAGGATGTTGATATTGGAATTGCGGTGAACGACCGACTAAGCCGCGCAGCGGCAAAGCGATGAGTTTATCGGATTAGCGCCTCCTCGCCATTACCCAAAAAAGCCCCGCTTGTTTGAGCGGGGCTTTTGTAGATTGATTGCTGTAACGTGGTTTACTTGGTCGCTTCGTCAAGAAGGTCACCGAGGCTGGTGAGATCTTCACCCGTGGTCACACTATCGAAGGCTTGGCGTTCCTTCGCGAGGTCAGCCTCGCTGTAGTTGGCAGCCTTGATCGAGAGGCCGATACGGCGTTCGTCTTTATCGATCTTAATAACGCGCGCTTCCACTTCGGCACCCTCGTCGAGGACGTCCTTGATCTTCTCAATGCGCTCTTCGCTAACTTGCGAGATATGCACGAGACCATCGATATCATTGTCGAGTTCGACAAATGCACCATAACTGGTGATCTTAGATACCTTACCCTTGACCATGTCGCCGATCTTGAAATGTGTTTCAATTTCGTCCCATGGGTCGGAAGAGAGTTGCTTCATGCCGAGCGAAATACGCTGGCTGTCTGCATCCACATCGAGAACGGTTGCATCGACTTCGTCGCCTTTTTGTACCACCTCGGATGGGTGATTGACCTTGCGAGTCCAGGACATGTCAGAAACGTGCACCATACCGTCGATACCTTCTTCGAGTTCAACGAAAGCACCATAGGTTGTGAGGTTGCGAACCTTACCGCGGACACGAGCGCCAACTGGGTAGTTGTGACGGGCCATTTCCCAAGGATTAGTTTCGAGTTGGCGAGTGCCCAAGGAGATTTTCTGTTCATCCTTCTGGATGCCGAGGACGACTGCTTCGACCTCTTCGCCAATGCTAAGGACTTCGCTTGGCTTGGAGATACGCTTGGTCCATGAAAGCTCCGTAACGTGTACAAGACCTTCGACGCCTTCTTGAATTTCGATGAATGCTCCGTAAGGCACGAGGTTGACAACCTTGCCCTTGATCGTAGAGCCAATCGGGAAGCGTTCCTCGATCTTTTCCCAAGGATTGTCGGCAAGTTGCTTGAGGCCAAGGGAGACACGCTCGCGTTCGCGATCGATCTCGATGATCATCACTTCGATCTCTTCGCCTTGCTTTACCATCTCGGATGGGTGGTTGATACGACCCCATGACATGTCGGTGATGTGAAGGAGGCCGTCGAGGCCGTCGAGGTCAACAAAGGCACCATAATCGGTGATGTTCTTGACTTGGCCACGGCGTGTATCGCCTGGCTTAACATCCTCGAGGAGCGAACGGCGTTTCTCCATGCGTTGCTCTTCGATGAGTTCGCGGCGGGAAACGACGATATTCTTACGGTCGAGATCGATCTTGATGACTTTAAAGTCGTAAGTCTGTCCAACGTATTGATCGAGATTCTTAGGTGGCTGCACATCAATCTGCGAGGCCGGCATAAAGGAATCGACGCCGATGCTTACGATCAGGCCACCCTTAACTTTAGAGCGCACGCGACCGGGAATGATTGAACCTTCTTCACAGTTCTCAACGATCTTTTCCCAGTTCTTCTTTTGCTCAGCTTTATCGAAAGAGATAACAGGGTTACCCTCTTTGTCTTCGAGCTTTTCGAGATAGACTTCGAGCTCACCGCCTACTTGGAGGTCGCTCATGTCTACGAACTCAGATGCGTGGACGATGCCTTCGGATTTGCCACCAATGTCGACAACGACTTCGGTGGGGCGGATTTCGACGATCGTTCCCTTTAAAATGGAACCTTCAGCGAGGTTATCGATATTGCTGCTAGCTAGCAGCTCTTCCATGAGACTACTCATATGATTTGTATTTATTATACTGCACGCCGGAGCGACAGTTGGTTAGTGGTTAGTATTGTTGGGTGAATTCCACCCGCAAATGCGGCACCAACGGTCCCACCCGTCGCAGAGGAAAGCGGGAAAGTAGATAGTAACAAATCCCGCGCAAGGCTAAAATCCAGCGTAAAGAAACTTGCCATGCGCCCCAGAGAACGCTTTTTTCTGCGATTCTTTGCCGAATAACACTTATGGCTGGGTGGCGGAATTGGCAGACGCTGGGGACTTAAAATCCCTTGCCAGTAATGGCGTGCGGGTTCGAGCCCCGCCCTAGCTACTTTTTCAACATAATTAAATAGAGGCGGGGCACTCACCTTCGATGCCCATATCCGCTGTGCGCTCGGTCTTGTCGCTAAGCTCGGAACGCGCCCCCGAGAAATTTGTTAAAAACTAAATGAAAGACGACGAATCCCTTGACTCCTTCCGCTCCTCTCTGGATGCGAACTACGACTGGCCTTGCCTTTTCCCTTTTAAGTTCATCGTGCCCAAGGATCAGTGCCAAACAGTGCTCGATCTCTTTGCGGATGACCCCGTCAAATCTAACGAATCTTCTAGCGGGCGCTTTATCGGCTACACGATGGAAATGAATATGCATTCCAGCGACGAAGTGATCGCTATCTACCAGCGCGTTGCGCAGGTGCCGGGTGTTATTTCGCTCTAATGTGTTGTGTTCGCTTGTCGAACCCCCGTGTTTAGTTAACCTGTAATAATCAATTAAGTGTCCGATAAGCGTATAAGCTACGCCCGATTAACATGGTTAACCTAATATGAGCACAATCCTCTCTATCGCTACTTTCGGCGCTGGCTGCTTCTGGTGCGTCGAAGCGGTCTTTGAACAACTCGACGGTGTCCATGCAGTCGAATCTGGCTACATGGGGGGCGAGGTCCAAGATCCGACCTACCGCGAAATCTGCTCAGGTACTACTGGACACGCTGAAGTCACACAGATCCATTACGACCCCAAAATAGTAAGCTTTGAGACATTGCTTGATTGGCTCTGGCGCTCGCATGACCCAACAACTCTAAATCGTCAAGGCGCGGACATCGGCACTCAATATCGTTCGGCAATCTTTTACCACAATGAGGCTCAACGAGAAGCCGCCGAAGCCTCCAAAGTCGCTGCCCAAAAAGACTTTACTGCTCCAATCGTCACAGAGATCACCTCCGCTACCACCTACTACCCCGCAGAAGATTACCATCAAGATTACTATCGGCTCAATCCAAACGAGCCTTATTGCCAGATAGTGATTCGCCCGAAGCTGGAAAAGCTCGCTCTTGAATGATTTTATGGGCTAAGTTCATATTAAATTGATGGCTAATAGTAGCGCAAAAAAGAAAACCAAAAAGAAGCGATCCGCTCGGGGAAAAGCTAGGTCCAAATCACGTACTCAGGTCAAACATTCACACAGTCTCCGCAAGCTACTTGTTCGACTCTCGATAGCCATCCTGGCTATTGGGGGCATTTATTATTTCAGTTCATTTGAAATACGTGCGAAGATGGAGCGTGTCGCTTTATCAGCTATCAATAGCTCACGCACACACGGGGCGATGCCTGCCCTAGTTGCGCCAATTTTCGACAGTCTCTACGATGCAATCCCATCGAGCGGTGGCATGGTCGTCGAAGGTGGTGAACTCGGACGCGACCTAGAGACACCCTTCCTTGCAGGCATGCCAAACAGCCGTATGCCGATTCGTCCGCTCCTACAGCCGAGCTATATCAATCTTTTCAATGAGCGCAGCCAACAGACAGCGTGCATCGCGATCCGACTCGACGATACCAAGCGTAAAAAAGCCGATACTGACGGCTCGCTCCAGATTGATGCCCGCATACCAAGGCTCAGCGCGCAGACCATGACTCTAGGCG
>OJBN01000322.1_pt1 | contig 12806 bp, 7 predicted proteins | sample 1590441 | NCBI WGS metagenome assembly OJBN01 (sample SAMN05416760, study PRJEB24817) | seawater metagenome | isolation source: Sea water | place: Canada:Atlantic | collected 2013-07 | reverse complement strand
TCGTCGGCAGCGTCAGATGTGTATAAGAGACAGGTCGAGGTCATTATTGCCCTGAGTGGCAACTTGGATCAGGTGGGTGGACATTTGGTCGGCGAAGGGATTTTTGATTTTGCCGCCTACGCTAAGCGCAAGGGGCTGTTTGACCGTGACACGCGTTCAAGAGTGGGCGATTTCCGCTGCCTCAACGGCGCCATGCCCGGGGGCATACTCGCCGACGAAATTCTGACCCCAGGAAAAGAGCAGGTCACGACCTTGTTTGTAACGGGCGGTAATCCCCTAATGACCATGCCCAATGCGGAGCGTTTGCGTTCGGCCTTCAGTCAATTGAAGCTGTTGGTGGTGACCGATATTTACCTCAATGAGACGGCGAGTTTGGCAGATTACGTGTTGCCCGCTACCTCGCCTTTAGAGCGACCAGATTTGCCCTTCGTCTTTCCACTTTTTTTAGGACTGCAGTCGATCCCTTACCTGGCGGCAACCGAGGCGGTCATTGCCCCGCCCGGGGAGACACGCGATGAAGCCACTATTTATATACAACTAGCGGCCGCTTGTGGGGTCGGATTGTTTGGTTCCAAGTTGGTTCAAAGCCTGCTGAATGGCCTTACCCGACTGGGTATGTGGCGAGGTCGAGGATTCCCGCAGCGATGGCTGCTTGATCGAATTCTGAAGTACAACAAAGCACCCGGCTTTGACGAGTTGCTTGAGCATCCCGACGGCTACCCAATGGCCAGTACCAAGTCCGGTAGTTTTTTGGGTAAACGTGTGACCACCGAGAACGGTAAAATGCAGCTGTCCCCTCCAGAATTTTTGGCACAGCTGGGGGCATTGGAAATACCTGCCAGTGATAAAAGCGCTCCAGGGGGCTTTAGGTTGATCTCCAAACGACGCCACAATACCCACAACAGTTGGACCCAAAATGTGGATTCTTTAACTCGAGGCGAAAACGAACAGACCAATGTGGCTTACATGAACCCTGCCGATTTGGCGAGTCTCGAGATTTCCGAGGGACACGCTGTTGATATTACCTCCGCAACAGGCGCTATCCGTTTGCCGGTTGCTGCCTTGCAAACCTTAGAGCCGGGTTTGGTGTCGATCCCCCACGGCTGGGGGCACCAGCATGCTAAAGGACTGGATATTGCCAGCAAGCTGCGGGGGGCCAATGTCAACATTCTGGCGTCTGACGGGCCTGAGGGTTTAGAGCCGCTTTCAGGTATGGCGCACTTAACGGGTATACCTGTCACCGTTGCTGCATCGTCAGGGCCCATAAACGCCCATAGTTGGTCGGGTATTTGATCAGTGGCCGCTGTCATTTTTTTAGGACTCTGGTGCCTCAGGGGCAGGGTTGGGCCGGCTAGAGCCAACTCGATGAATTTTTGCTTGGGAGCGTTCGATGAGGCTGCTTGAAGCCTGGGTCACTCGCTGTTTCCTTCGCCCCCACATCACCTTGCTGTTAGTGCTGGCTGTTACCGTGGTGGCCGGCCTATTTGGCATGAACCAGTTCCGCTTAAATTCTTCCATGGACGAAGTGATTTTGCCCCGGGCATCTGAGCATTGGTTTAGTGATGACGAAGCCTTAAAGGTCAATTTCCCCCAGCTACGCAACTTGGCCATTATTGTAGTGTCGGGTGCCGAGGCAAGAGAGGTATCAGCGGCTGTTGATGCCGTTCTTACAGCCGCTCCCAACTTCGTAGAACCGGATCGCATTGCAACGCCTATGCGCGAGCCCGCCATCCGCAATGCCCTCGCATTTTATATGGAACGTCCAGATTTCATGGCGCTCACAGAGGCTTTGCATCCGCTGGTAACGTTAAACACGGCACTGCAGAACGAAGGCGCTTTGACCGGAGCACTGGGGGTGCTTGGCACGACCTTGCCCGACAATACGCCCCCCTTATTGCTGGAGCTGTTGCAGGGAAAAAAAGCGACATTGAAAAACTTGGGTCTGCTTGAAGATACCGTACCAGCGGTTGTGAGTTCTCATAATGGTTTGTTTTATGAATTGGTGCTGGTCAGCATAGAGCCAGATTTTGATGCGCAGTTACCGGGTGCCAGGGTTGTGCAAAATATAGAGGCTTGGATTGAGCCGGTGGCGAGGGCTTTCCCAGAACTCAATATCGCTTTGACCGGTGATGTCGTCGTGGCTCATGAGGAAATTTCTGATGCTCTTGCAGGCATTAAACTCGCCGCGGGTTTATCGACGGTATTTTTGATTTTGGTATTGGCGCTAGGTGTCAGGTCATGGGTATTGACCGCAGGTATGCTCCTGCTGGTGGTGATTGGCAGTGTATGGACCCATGCCCTGGCCATGATTACCGTGGGTCAATACAACACGCTTTCACTGGCTTTTTTGGTGATGTTTTTTGGTTTGGGTGTCGACTTTGGACTGCACTACGGCTTGGCCGTGCGCGAGGTCTGCACCAAAGGTAATGCGGTGGCCAGTGCGGTTCGCAATACCGGTGTTGCCCTGTTGTTATCGGCAGCGACAACGGCTTGGGCGTTTCTGTCATTTACGCCCACCGAATACCGCGGATTGGGCGAACTAGGTGTGATTTCTGCGGGTGGCATGCTGGTGGCGATCTTTCTAACTGTTACGTTACTGCCCGCTTTATTTGGGGTCTTGGGTTTGCCCAGCCGTAGCCACTCGAAAGTGCGCTTATGGAAACTGCGTTGGCCCAGTATGCGGCTGACGTTGGTGATTTGGTTGGTTTTGGGCGCTACCGCCACGCTCAAAGCTCGGGATGCAAATTTCGACTATTCGGTAGCCGGGCTACGTGACCTTGAAACGCCGGCAATGACCTTGCTTGAGCAACTGCAGCGGGGTGGCTTTAGTACGGACTACAGCATATCTACAATGACCTCCCCGAGTGCGCTACCCGATCTAAGGGCACGACTTTTAGCGTTAGATGCTGTCGGTTACGTGAGGTCTATCGAGGATTTTCTCCCCCAGGCCGATTATAAAGATCGTGCCGCAGAGCTGACTCGACTGCGCGATGCCTTAGATCGTGTCTCAGATTTTCCCCCGCTGAATCCTAATGTTATTCGGGTGCAGCTCGCTGCTTTGGCAGATATACCCGCTTTGCCAGAAGACATGCTGGAATTGATCGCTACCCTTGAGGGATATGATGATGGGCAATTAACAGCCCTCGATGCCGATATTCGCGACGCAGTTTCGCGCTGGCGCAAAGATTTGGAGCCTTTACTCAACAGTGAGCCACCCCAACTCAATGATTTGTCCCAACAACTGCGAAGTCGCTGGGTGCTACCCGATGGCCGTTACCGCCTAGAGTTCGGTCCCACGACGCCGACTCAAGATAGAGAGGGGTTAGATATTTTTGTGAGTGCTGCAAACACGGTTGTTGATAACGGCGGTGGCCGCGCGGTCATTGAGCACGGTGTGGGCAGTGTGGTCGTTAGAGCTTTTCAACAAGCCTCAACCCTGGCAGTTTTGGGCATTGGGTTATTGTTGATGCTTTATTATCGGAATCTGATTATGCCAATGGTGGTTATTGTTCCGCTAGCGCTGACAACGGTATTAACCTTTGCCGTTATGGAGTGGGTAGGGCTGTCGCTGAATATGGCCAATGTTCTCGTCGTGCCACTTATTTTTGGCTTAGGTATTGATTCAGCGATTCACATTGCGCACCGGTATCAAGCTTTGGGCTCTGTAGAAAGCCTGATGCAGTCCAGTACCCCCAGAGCGGTTTTGCTCTCCGCAGTGACGACAGTGGCTACCTTCGCTTCGTTAATGACGAGTTCCCATCGGGGGGCGGCATCCCTGGGGCAGTTGCTGACCATTGCCATCCCCATTATGGTGATTGTGACGTTTTCCTTGGTGCCGGTTTTGATGAGTTACTTTACACGCTTTACCGAACGCCCCTTACACAACTAAAAGGCAGCCTTAGCATGCAGGCAATTTGGAAAAGACCCAGCCATGATATACCCAAGTCTGAGGCGCTCGTTCGCGTCACCGTGGTCTATGTGATTGCTTTATTCATAGCGGGAGTCATTTTAGTCTGGTCATCGGCTGAGCCCCTGTGGCGAGCGCTTTGGGCTGATTTGGCTGCGACCGTCGTGGTCTTTGGCGCTAGCCGATGGCATCGCAACAGTAGTTTTTACGATGCATTCTGGTCTGTCATTCCTCCTGTACTGATGCTGTGGTGGATGGTGGTCGGTAGCAGTGAATCAACCCTTCGTGAACTGTTAGTGCTTGCCCTGTTACTGTATTGGGCCACGCGACTCACGTGTCATTGGGCCTACTACTGGCCGGGTTTGCATCATGAAGACTGGCGTTACGGCATGCTTAGAGAGCAGGCGGGTCGCAACGCGATTGCCGTAGATTTCATGGGTGTACACGTTTTCCCAACGATACAGGTTTTTCTGGGTATGCTGCCGGTCTACGCTGTTACTGTGGTCGGTAATCAGCCCCTCAACGCCCTGGATATCCTTGCAAGTATTGTGATGTTTTCGGCGATCACTCTGCAAATGACCGCTGACGTGCAGCTGCATGCCTTTGCGGCGCAGGCCAAGCCAGGTGATGTTTTGGACACGGGTTTGTGGTCACGGTGTCGCCACCCTAACTATTTGGGTGAAATAGGCATGTGGGTCGGTTTGGCGCTGTTTGGACTGGCCGCTTATCCCCAGGGTGCATGGTGGGTAGGGCTTGGGGCTCTGGCTATGATTTTGATGTTTCGCTACGCCAGTATTCCGATGATGGAAAAGCGCTCATTAGAGCGTCGGCCTGAATATGCCGAAACAATGGCTCGAATACCCATGCTACTGCCGCGCTTGCGCGCCAATCGTGACGCACCTAAAGACTGAAGCCCCTATGCTCTGGTCACCGCCCACCTTGCCATTATGACCCTGGGGGCGATGCATTAGATCTAGTCGGTCAAAGCGACCGTGCAGGTTCTAATCCCTGTTTTCTTTTTTTATATAACTAACGACGGGATTTTTTTCCCAGCGCGTAACAGTAGTATCAGAGCATGATGAAGGGGCAAACTATGTTTAGGCGTAGCGCAAAAAATAGCGAGCTGCTAGGGGCTAGCCGGCTCCTGACAGTGCGCGTTGTGGCTATGCTTCTAGCCCTGGGTCTGTCGAGCTTGTCTGTTGCTCAAGGAGCACATGACACCTTCAGGGCCCTATTGCGCTCGGTGCAGGAAGTCCGTGGTGAGGTGATCAATGATGATTTGGGCAATGCTGAAGTCGATGCGATTCCATTTGCTAGTGAGGCCAGTACATCGAGATTTCTCTCACAGGCGACCTTTGGCGCCAGACAAAGCGACCTGTCGACCCTGGTTGGCACCAGTGTTTCCGATTGGTTACTGCAACAGTTTAGTGAAGAGCCCTCCGATTATCTTGCAGCCCTTGATGGTTATCAGGCTCAACTGCCGTTTCTGATTCGCAATCCTTGGAATCGATTAGCGACGACGTTTGCGTTTTGGCAGCACAGCATCACAGGGGACGATCAGCTTCGTCAGCGAATGGTCTACGCGCTGTCTCAAATTTTAGTCATTTCCAATGCTGAAGACGATGCACTCATCGACTACCCGGAAGCGGTGGCCTATCACCAATCTTTGCTGACCGAGTTCGGTTTTGGTAACTACCGGGGGTTACTGGAGGCGATGACCTACTCTCCCGGGATGGGCTCTTACTTAACCTATATGGGGAATCAAAAGGAAGATCCTGATACGGGGCGTCAGCCGGACGAAAACTACGCTAGGGAAATCCTTCAGCTGTTTACGATGGGGCTAATCGCGCTTAATGACGATGGCACGCTGGCAGGTGGTGTAAACGACGGTGATAGTTCCGCCGAGTTATATGACAACCATGACATTACAGGGCTAGCAAAGGTATTCACTGGACTCAATCGCAGTGTCACTCGCGCGGAGGCGAAAAATGATCCCGAGGCACCGGAAGTCCTCAGGAGTTGGCGTGAACCCATGACTGTTTACCCAGCTAGGCATTCTACAAACGCAAAAACCTTTTTGGGTCTTACTATTCCAGAAAACACCAGTGCCGAGGACAGTATCACGCTAGCACTAGATCAGTTAATGAGTGTGGCGAGTGTTGGCCCGTTTCTGTCACGCCAGCTCATCCAGCGGTTCACCACATCTAATCCATCGCCTGCTTATATCTCTCGAGTTACTCAAGCTTTTAATGATGGCCGGTACACGCTTCCCAACGGTACCGCTGTTGGTGGCGGGCTGCGTGGTGATCTTAAGGCAACTATTGCAGCCATTTTGCTCGATCGTGAAAATCTGGAGCCAGAGACACCAAACACTTTTGGCAAGCTGCGTGAGCCCGTATTGCGTTTTACCCAATGGGCGAGGGCCTTTAGTGCGGGTGCCATAACCCCTGAATATACTCTCGAGCTATACGATCTGTCCTCTGTATCGATTTATGGTCAGGGTCTGGCGCAACACCCATTTCGGGCGCCATCGGTGTTCAATTTCTACCGTCCGGGTTACGAACCCCCTGGAACGGATAGCGGTGCTGCAGGCATGACGGTGCCTGAATTACAAATTGTTACCGCAGAGACTATCCCCGCCTACATGAATTTCATCACGTTTTTCGCAATGGCCAACACGCAAAACGCAGACCTGTCGGTCTATCGAGAAATAGGGGGCCTAACCGGGGTCAATTTCGATCCGGAGCTGGCGCGCACCAGTTTTCTCCCCGATTACAGCTATGAGAAAACTCTGGCCGATGATTTGCCAGAACTTTTCGCCCACCTGAATCTATTGCTGGCGGGTGGCGCTCTTTCAGAGGCAGCCGTTGACAGTTTTAGTGATGTGGTGGCAGGTGTGCCGGTGGAAGCTAGTGACGATTGGCGCGCGACTCGAGTGGGCCTGGCCGTGGCGTTAGTCATGACGTCAGCCGACTACCTGATCGCATACTGAGGGCAACACAATGACGCACTTATTAAATAGACGCCATTTTCTTTCGAGCGGTTTGGGCTGTCTGGGCTCTCTGGCCATGGCGTCTTTCAGCCAGCCCTTGAGAGCTCAGGAAAATGACGAATATCGCGCTTTAGTTCTGCTTTTCCAATTTGGAGGAGTGGATTGTCACGATGTGGTGATCCCTTACGGCGTTGGTGAATACAACGAGTACGCCAATATTCGCAGTGACCTTCTGAACGCCTATGGTGGCGATCGCGCGCGCAGCAGCCTATTGCAGCTGGCCTCATCTGGGGAGAGTGCGGGGTTTGCCTTGCCACCGGAATTATCGGGTATTAAGGCATTGTTTGACGAAGGAACAGCGGCCTTAGTGGGTAATGTGGGACCGCTTGTGGAGCCAACCAATCGGGACAGCTTTTCTGCGCGAGGGGTCACCCTGCCACCGCGCTTATTTTCACATAACGATCAGCAGTCATTGTGGCAGTCGAGTGCACCAGAGGGCGCGTCTGTAGGTTGGGGCGGGCTGTTTTCAGATCTCCTTATTGCTCAGGGAATCAGTACGGCTTCACATTTTTCTGCGCTGACAACGGCGCGAGACCGCCTGTTTGTTACGGGTTATGAGACGGCGCCTTACACGGCCTCGGAGGGTGGGTTAAACCTCGATCTCCTTGACGTAGTTAACGCTCAAACGGACGGTAATTTGTCTGCGGTGTATCAAATGTTAAGGGCTCAAGGTGAATCAGCGGCTCATATCCTGACGCGAGATCTCGCGGGCTCTACCGTAAGTGCTTTTGATGCAAATTTAGAGTACTCGGCGATTCTTAGCGAGGCACCCGATTTGGGGGTGGCATTTCAAACAGATCGGGTTGGCACGCAACTTGAGCGCGTTGCAAAAATTATTGCAAGCAGGCGGGAGTTTGGCGTAAACCGCCAAATCTTCTTAGTGGGTGCTTATGGTTACGATACCCACAGCGCTCAGCCCACAAGCTTACCCAACTTACACAGCCGGCTGGATGCGGGCGTGAGTGCCTTTAGCGAATCAATGAAAAATATGGGTATCTTTGACCGTGTGACGTTGGCGACCGCTTCAGATTTTGGGCGTACGCTGGCAGACAACGGTGATGGCACCGATCATGGGTGGGGTGGCCATCAGTTTGTTGTCGGCGGTGCCGTCAATGGCGGATCGCTGTATGGAGACATACCGCCCCCGAGCTTTGAGCACAGTCAAGATGCCGGGCGTGGCAGGCTCATCCCCACGATCGCTGTGGATCAGTACGCGGCGTCACTGGGGCGGTGGCTGGGTCTGAATGACGACAGCTTGGCCCAGGCGCTACCAAACTTGCGAAATTTTAGTGCTAACCCGCTGGCTAATCTTCTTTTCTGAGGGTAGGCCATGATCTCACCTTAGGGAGGTCCGCTGGCCGAACAGGGCGGCAAACCGATATGATTGAGGCTCTCAGAAAGCCTGGCTCTGTCATGTCCCCACACAGCTTCATAGAAACTTACAAAGTCGATCATGATGTCTGTGATCGGATTACCGATTTTTACCAAGACAATAAGCATTTGGCGCAACCGGGACGGCTTGGTGAAGTGCCTCGGGTCGATCGATCCATGAAGCATTCAATGGATTTGAGTGTGCCTATTCGTCTCTACGGTCAGGTTAATCCCTTCTTCGAGTTACTCACGGACTTCGTGAAGCAATATGTTGATAAATATTATTACGATTGTGGCGCCAATGGGCTTGGGCCCCTGGGTTTCTCAGATTGGTCAAATGTTCAGGAGTACCCGATTGGCGGTGGCTACCCAGCCATTCACTGTGAGCGCGATCGACTTGAGTACTGTCACAGGGCCTTGGTCTGGATGCTGTATCTCACCGACACTCCGGGGGGAGGCACTGAATTTCCACACCAGGGAATAACTACCGAATGTATCAAGGGTGACGTGATTCTTTGGCCAAGTGATATGACCCACATGCATCGGGGGGTTGTGTCTGATACTCATGAGAAGATGATTTTTACCGGGTGGATCGATTTTATTACGGCTGAACGCAGCCAGAAGGCCTGATGCGGGTCATTGTAGGTTGTGGTCGCATCAGCCATCCCATAGATTTAAATGCTCCGTTAAATATCTGCTCGATGAAATGCGCCAACTAACGCTTTCTGCGTGTGAGATGTTTAACGGATTGCATGGCAGGCTAAAGATGTACTTACCCACCATGTGAGTCTGAAGTCGCTTGTTAACCCCTATTTTGATGTCGTGGGGTTGTGAAAACGGTGCTCGATTCAGACCATGACTATAAGTGTTGCGCAAGGGTGAATGGCAGTATGGCAAGACCACAAGAAACCGCAAAGGCCGATCAGGCAGATCTTCTGTGGACCCCCTCAGAATCTAGGCTGACGCAAAGCCGGCTACAAGATTTTATGGGTTATCTCGAGACCCAGGGTCAGGGTAGTTATGAAGACTACGGCGCGCTGCATCAATTTTCGGTAGTAAAAAGGGAAAACTTCTGGTCGGCGCTGTGGGACTACACCGATATTGTTGCCGAGCAAAAGGGAGCCGTTGTTGCGGAAAATTCCGATACCTTCCCCTGTCAGCCAGACGCAGGTGTGCGTTGGTTTCCAGAGGCACGTCTCAATTTTGCAGAGAACTTACTGCGGTATCGTGACGACCGTCCTGCACTGATTTCCCGCCTAGAAAATGGGCAGCGCCGAGTCGTCACCTATGAGCAACTCCATACTCATGTGGCTGGGCTAGCGGCGAGTTTGCGTGCGCTGGGTGTGGGACCGGGGGATCGTGTTGCGGGCTTCATGCCCAATGTTATTGAAACGGTAGAAGCCATGTTGGCAACCACCAGTCTCGGTGCAATCTGGTCATCTTGCTCGCCCGATTTCGGCATAAACGGTGTGCTCGATCGTTTTGGTCAAATTCAACCCAAGGTTTTATTTGCTGCTGACGGTTATTTTTATAACGGTAAAGTTTGCGACTCCTTAGAACGCATGGCTGCCATTAGCGATGCCATCGATACGCTGGAACAGGTCGTGGTGATACCGGTTGTTTCTGACCAACCCGACTGCTCTGGGCTTTCGAAAGCGGTGCTCTGGGAAGACTTTCTCGACTCCTCTGCAGCCGAGATAAATTTTGCGCAGTTACCCTTTGATCACCCGTTGTTCATTATGTATTCCTCAGGCACTACCGGCATGCCCAAGTGTATTGTGCATGGCGCGGGTGGCACGTTGATTCAACATCTTAAAGAACATCAGCTTCACGTAGATCTGAGTAGAGAAGACGTGATGTTTTACTTCACGACCTGCGGGTGGATGATGTGGAATTGGTTGGTATCGGGGCTTGCCAGCGGCGCGGCACTGGTGTTGTACGACGGATCGCCTTTTGCACAAGATGGCCTGTCGTTATTAAAGGCGATAGAGGCGGAAAAAATTTCTATTTTTGGTGTGGGTGCAAAGTATCTTGCGGCCCTAGAGAAGGCCGGTATTGTTCCTCAGGATGAGGTTGATTTGGCCAGTCTTAAAACGATTTTATCGACAGGTTCGCCGCTGTCTCACGAAAGCTTTCGTTACGTTTATAAAGAATTCAAAGCCGATATTTGTTTGTCATCAATCAGTGGTGGCACCGATATTTTATCGTGCTTTGTCGGTGGGAGCCCCATTCTTCCAGTGCACGTTGGGGAAATTCAGGCGCCGGGTCTTGGCATGGCGGTGGAGATCTGGAGCGATGTTGGCGAACCGCTTTTGGAAGGGAAGGGTGAGTTGGTGTGTACGAAGCCCTTTCCCAGCATGCCAATTGGGTTTTGGAATGATACCGATGGTGAACTGTATCGTCAGGCTTACTTTAATCACTGGGCCAATGTCTGGGCGCATGGTGACTATGGTGAAGTCACGCCTTCAAAGGGTTACATCATTCATGGCCGCTCAGATGCTGTTTTGAATCCGGGGGGTGTGCGCATCGGAACGGCAGAAATTTATCGGCAGGTCGAGCGGCTGGAGGAGGTGCAGGAGAGCATTGTGGTGGGCCAAGAGTGGGACAACGACGTCCGTGTGGTTCTCTTTGTTGTGCTGACGTCGGGTACCGTACTCAGCGACAACCTTCGTGCTCGCATTGCTAACGCCATTCGCGAGAACACCACGCCTAGACATGTTCCGGCGAAGATTCTTGAGGTGCCTGATATTCCACGAACATTGAGTGGGAAAATTGTAGAGCTTGCGGTGCGTAATGCGATCCATGGGCAACCGATTAAAAATACCGATGCGCTCGCCAACCCAGAGGCCCTGGAGGCCTTCAAAGGTCGCCAGGAACTCCGTACCTAAAGAACTCTGGCGATCTTGAGTTTATTTTTTTGGCACAGGCCTAGCGTTGATGCTGTGACCAGCAGATGGCCTCCTTTTCAGGCGGCTCTCAGTGCTTGTCCCAAAGTGTCTCGCCCCAATGCCTCCTGGGGTTCACCATTGGCCCAGGCCAAAACGCCTTTAATAAACACCGATGCGACAATACCCTTGGGGCGATTGACCATCTGCTTGTGATCAAAAATCTCTCGGTGCTCCAGTACGCGTGTTTGATCGGGCTCCCAGTTATCGAGGGCTTTGGGATTGAGCAAAACCATATCAGCACGTGCGCCAATGGCTAGGGAGCCGGCGTCTAGACCAAACACGGTGGCAGGCTCTTTGGTTAGGCGATAAACCATTCGAGCCACCGTCGCTTCGTCACGTTCCTTTGCCAATTTTAGTGACATGAGGTTGCTGTCGAAGAACGCCATGTTGGTAATGTGGGCGCCAGAATCATTAAATCCGGGTAGTGCCTGATCATCCAGCAAATAGTCGAGGGTGGCCTTGTTCCCGGCGTTGGCAATGTCGGCATAGAATCGGAACGTTTTATCGTAGCGACGCATCATGTGCAGCATAAAGTCTGCATCGTCGCGCAGAATTGCGGGAAATTCTTCAAAAGCCGTTTGCTCCGCGCGTGATCTTGCTGCGGTCTCATCTCCGGCCTTAAAGCGCTGTACCCGCTCCATTACCTGAGCCATTGACTCGCCATCCCAGTGGCTTATGGGGGCACCGTCAAATATCAGTTTATGCCCATCGCGAATTACGAGGCTATCAGGAAAGCCGTGTCGGGTTTTCCAGCTGGCAAAATCACCCCCGGTGCGACCGTGCATCCACTCTTTGCGAAACAACGCGACCCAGTCGGGGTCGTGCATCAGCTTTTGCCGCCCCTCGACATCATCGTACTCTCGAGCAATCAGCTGTGATGTTGCCGTCATTTCTTCAAACAGGGGGCTAACGATGCCGTCCGACCAAACCCTAAAGTTTGTGCCTAGCGCTTGAAAGTGCAGCTTGCCTTTAAATAACCAAGTATTCAGAAGGCGGGCGACTTTAAGGAAAAGGCGTCCCGATTTAGGTGCTGCGGTCATCTCCATAGCAGAGAGCGCTGAGGTTTTCAGAGGCTTGCCAAACAGTCGTCCGCTGGTCAAAGAAAAATAGAATAGGGCCATTAAGCGATTTTCAAGGATAGGTGTGGTCTGCCAGACACGATCGTACTTGCGCACCACCTTTAAGAGCCGACGCAGCTCCCGAAAACTGGCAAATTGCGTGGGAATACGCTTGGCCGTATTGGGATCATTCGACAAGTAATGAAACGGTAGCCCATCGGTACTTAAACCCATATAGCCCTGCTGCATTGCCGTCTCGAGTAGCGCTTCCATTTGCACCAGTTCGGCCTCAGTCGGTGCTCGACTGACGCTGTCTTTAAGGCCCATGACCTCAATTCTTAGCATGGAGTGGGGGACAAAGGTGGCGATATTGGGGCCCAGAGGCAGGTCTTTAAAGTGATCCATGTAATCACCCGTATTATCCCTGTCTCTTATACACATCTGACGCTGCCGACGAGCGATCTAGTGTA
>OJBN01000316.1_pt1 | contig 13028 bp, 11 predicted proteins | sample 1590441 | NCBI WGS metagenome assembly OJBN01 (sample SAMN05416760, study PRJEB24817) | seawater metagenome | isolation source: Sea water | place: Canada:Atlantic | collected 2013-07 | reverse complement strand
GGCTCGGAGATGTGTATAAGAGACAGCAAGAGGCTGCCGCCGAACGCGTAGGCAAAGGTCGTGCCACTGTGGCGAATGCGCTACGTCTACTGACTCTAGGTTCCGAAATTCAAGGCTTTCTCAGTCGCCGACTCATTTCAACGGGCCATGCTAAGGTTCTCCTTGGCCTCGAAAGCGCTGAACACCGCAAGTTACTCGCTCGCCGCATCATCGAAACAGGCATGAGCGTTCGCGAAGCCGAAGCCCAAGTTCGCCGCCTCAAAGAGGGTAGCGGCGGTTCAAGCGAAAAGGTGAAAGGCAAGCCCCCAGAAGCCGAACAAACAGCGATCCGCGATCTCGAAAAACGTATGAGCGATCATTTTAATACGCGCGTTGCTTTGAAGCACACGCCTAAGAAGGGTCGCATCACTATCGATTATTTTGGTAACGACGACCTCGACCGCATCCTAGAGAAGTTAGGCTTACAGTAGGCATTGCTTACATATCCTTTAACCCAAAGCCTATTTTTTCCATGTCTGCGCCACTAGGCGATTGGTAGGCGCTGAGTCCGAACTCAGGGAGTACGGATAATAAGTGGTCGAAGATGTCTCCTTGGATGTCTTCGTAGGATCCCCAAGCGGTGTCGTTGGTAAAAGCATATATTTCCAGTGGTAGCCCGACGGAGTCTGGGGACAGTTGCCGCACGAGTAAGGTCATATCCTTGTGGATTTTTGGGTGCTCACGTAAGTAGGCCACGCAGTAAGCGCGGAAAGTGCCTACGTTGGTCAAGCGGCGACCATTGATCAATTCAGAGAGCTCTTCGCCTACGTCTTCGTTATATTTTTGAACCTCCTCAAGCCTTGATTCGAGATAAGGTCGCAACAGGAGCATACGCTTGCATCGTTCGAGTAGCGCCTCATCGGCAAACTGAATCGTCCGCATGTCGAGGTGCAGAGCGCGCTTAATTCGGCGGCCGCCCGCCTCACTCATGCCACGCCAGTTTTTAAATGAGTCTGTGATGAGTGCGTAGGTAGGAATCGTGGTAATCGTCTTGTCCCAGTTCTGCACTTTAACCGTCGTCAGCGAGACATCGATCACATCACCGTCCGCACCACGTCCAGGCATCTCGATCCAATCGCCCACCATGACCATATTGTTAACCGATAGTTGAAACCCAGCAACAAGGCCGAGTATGGCGTCCTTAAAAATCAGAAGAAGAATTGCTGTCACCGCCCCGAGACCAGAGAAGAATACGAGTGGAGATTTCCCGAGGATCGCGGACAGAATGAATATCAGGCCGATCAAGTTAATCACTAACTTCGCTGCCTGAACAAAGCTCTTCGCGGGGTAGCGCTTACCGACAGGGTTCCGCTCCCAGACGGCACGAGTGAAGTTTAACGCACCATTAATCACGAGAAGGATGATGACGACTAAGTAGGTATTCACGAATATCTGAAACAGTGCAACAATCTCGGGCGAATTGCCCAAGAGTGCAGGCGCGAAGAAGTGGATGATTGCCGCTGGCACAATATGCGAAAAATGGACGATAACCTTGTGCTCGATCAAGAGATCATCCCATTGCACCGAAGTTTTTCCGATGATCGGATGAATCACATTTGTGATCAATCGCTTAGCTGCAAAATTGGCCAAAAGCACCAATATGAAAAGGTAAATACCGCTCAACAAATGCCCTAGCATAGCAGCAAGACCTTCATTTAATTTATACTGTTGTAACCATTCACTTATGATTTCTGGAGTCATGCCACAGATTATTGGCAAAACTTTAAGCGTCTGACAATGTTTCCTTCGTATCTTCTATGTTAGCATTCGATTACATAGTAGTGGGGTGGAGATTAATGTATGAACCCGCTTCGCTTGTAGGGAAGCAAAGGATTTAGAAGGTGCCAGTAGTAACAATCCAACTGACGGGACTCATAATACCTATAGACTTTATAGAAAAACTTTGTTAAAGTGTAACTATGCCTATAAGATGTTTACCTTTAGCGTGTCTATTATGCTGCCTTCCAATCGCTGGCATTGCGCAGGAAGAGGCCTTTACGCTAGAAAGTATTTTGCAGCGCTTCACAAGTGCTTATGGTGGTTTCCGTGATGCTGACGCACTTTCATCGCTCAGTGTGGAGGGCACTATTATACAGAATGGACAAACCTTCGACTTTCTAATGCGCAAAAAACGGCCACACTCTATGCGCTACCGTCTTTCCCGCGGATCTAATAGTATCATTACCGGCTACGATGGCTCGCAGGGCTGGATACGAACAAAAATTAACGGGGAGGTGTCGATTGATTTGCTCGATCACGAGGCGAAACGTAGTATGCGCGAGCAAACCCGGTTCGAAAGTCCACTTTTCCGACACTTTGAAAAGCGAGACAATGAAATTAAATTAATCGAACGTATAACATTAGGCGAACGCAAAGCTCTAGTCTTGGAAGTAATCGAATACGGTTCCGAAGTCAGCCGTTATTATCTGGACCTTGAAACCGCTCATGTCGTCCGAGTGGATCAACTCGATATAGAAGGTAAGCTGATTATCCAGACTCTCTACCGTGACTACCGAGAAGTTGAAGGCTTCCCCTTTGCATTTGAAATAGAAACACGAGTTGGTGGTGAAACAAGATCCTTGGCCAAGGTTAACAGCATTAATGTCAATCCAGGCATACTCGGCTTTTACTTCGTTAAGCCGAAAGGCTAGTTGTTTCCAATACTGTCTTCGCCTAGTCCGCCCTTAAGTCTGCGGTCCAGTTTCAGGCGTTCGACCTGCGAGCGCAAAAATCGTTCAAACTTATTAAAACGGGCCAGTATACCCCGCGTTTCAAGTAACTCTTGCTTAAATCTACCTGACGGACAAAGCGTATAAATCGCAAGATCGAGTACGCTCTCAGGCTCTTTAATATTGGATAGGAATTGCAGGACCTCTCGAGGGATCTCAGCACCTAGGCGCATTTGTATTTGAACTAAGGCCAGTAGAGTGGGTTGGATCGAGCCCAGCGTTTCTTCGCTACCGTCGGACTCGCTCATAACTTGCTGAATGCGAGCGCGTCGGTAGGGTTCCTCGCAGACAAAGTTTTCTAACTCAACTCGTGCAAGTCCTTGCAGGATTAAATTTGAAGTACCATCTGGGTTTTGCTTACAAGCGCGCACGACGCCGACCCCCGCAATCGAGTAGGGTGTCTCCAATACTTCTGCGTCCTCATCGCGTTCATCCAGGGCCGCCACGGCGAAGATTCGATCCTCTTCAAGCACGGCGCTGAGCATTTCACGGTAACGCGGCTCAAAAATAAAGAGTGGCATCATGGCCTGAGGAAAGAGCACCGTCTGGCTCAAGGTCATGACGGGCACCTCGCGCGGAATTTCAATTTCTTGGGAGATCATATTAACTTAGGTGTTAGAGAGCATTAACTAGTTCCATTCGCTTGGGTGCATTTTGGATGCTTCGGGTGTCTCACACTCCGCATAATACACGGCCATTCGAAAATAGCGAATCTGGTCGACCGGAATTTCTTCATTCTTCAGTCGAGCTTCTTCAAACAAAATCTCAGGGGCTCGACCTTTCAGGTCGTAGATTTCGCGGACCCCAATATTAATCAAACTACGTGCGGCTGCCACATTCATACGAGGGATACGCATGAGTGAGGAGTTAAGCGCCTCGTAATCGACCTTCTTTTTCTTCTTTTGTGGAAACATTATGAACTGAAAAATACGCTATCAGGTGCCTGAACTAGATTGGTTGTTTGATAATTACTGCTCGATCGATCCCGACACAAGCAGTGATCGCTTCGGCCAGCTCTAATTCGATGAAATTAGCTTTAATATTGACGCAACTATCTGCCGAGGCATTTTCCGATACTTCCTTTAGGGGGCATTAGCTCAGTTGGTAGAGCGCTTGCATGGCATGCAAGAGGTCAGGAGTTCGACTCTCCTATGCTCCACCATTTTCACAGTGTCGTGACGATGGAGGGAGTCGGATTCGTTCGCTTATGCTTTTTTGGTAATGTTGTCTGATGTGAGAGTATACTCAGGGCTTACATATTAGGTAAAAAATATCCATCTTTTGATGGTAGGTTCTCCTTCTTTGTGATATAAGATATTTATGGATTTGCTCTCAACGACCCCAAAGGTTCCGGAATTCATCTCTAATAAGGTGATTGATGGAAAGTATTACATCCTCGATCCTGATGCGCCGGCAAAACAGAATTTGTCGATCATTTGCGCTGGTAAAGAGACCTGCTCCGAAGCGTATCGTATTGACCGTCGGAAGTTCGAGTTTTTTGCGATCGAGTTTGTCGCCAGTGGTTCATGTGAGCTCACGCTAAATGGTAAAAAGAACGAACTGCCAGCGGGGAGCTTTTTTATCTATGGTCCGAATTCACCGCATAAGATTCGCCGTATCGGGGATGTGCCATTGGTGAAGTATTTTGTCGATTTTTCAGGGCAAGAGGCACTTTCACGTATGGAAGAGTTTGATTTGGGAGAGGGCTCGCAGTTTTATGCCGGCAACCGCCGCTGGATTCAGGATATCTTTGAGCAACTACTGGAGTGCTCTGAGTTAGATCGCGCTGAAGCGCGCCGCCTAGGTGAGCAGTTGTTAAAGTTATTGTTCGTGCGCCTATCGACCGATCGCCAGCCATTCGGTTCGGTTCAGCCGCATTCGAATGAGACGTTTAGCCGTTGTTTTCAGTATATCACCGAGAATTTTCTCAAGATCAATACCATCAATGAGGTCTCGGCCGCGTGTAGTGTGAATGGGGTGTATGTCTCCCGTCTATTTAAGCGCTATACTAAGGAGACTCCCTATCAGATGCTCACGCGACTGAAGGTGACTTATGCTGCTGATTTAATCTTGAGGGAAAACTTATCCGTCAAGCAAGTGGGTGCTCAAGTGGGATTTGATGATCCATATCATTTTTCGCGAGTCTTCAAGCGAGTGAATGGACTCTCTCCTAAGCGCTATGCTACATTTATCAAGCGTGGCTCACTGCCATCGCATCGGGCGATGTCAGTATAAGTCTTGGAGCGCGCAGGTGATGTAGGGATGTAGGCTGCTTTAGCTGCCAAAGATCTGAAGAATGTGACGCTCCCAAATGTTTTCGGTGACGTTTTTGGCGATGATCGCTTCATTTTTTTTGAGCGCGTCCGTGTAACGATCAGTCATCTCTGCGGCGACTTTGAAGCCGACGTGGATGAGTTGACGAAAGTTATGATTGTAGTCCGCATGGCTCTGCACGTGTCGCAGTGTGTTGACGTATTTGTCGGAGTCCCATCCGTTGACTTCTTCAGGAGTCGGTAGCGCGGATTTATCGATGTCGATCACGGTCGCATACGGGCCAGTCAATTCGTCGAACCGACTATAAGCGCCCGCATAGACTTCTTTCGCGATGGTGAGTGCGTCGCCGCCAGCTTCAGCCAGTCCGATGACTTCTTCCAGCCATGTTGTGCCAGCAGTTTTTACGTGTAGCCCTGCATCGTGCTTGGCGATGAGATTTTTGATGATCGGATAGATCGAGAATTTGTCTGAGCCAGAGTGAACGCTTAGTTTCAAAGTTTCAGGTAGGCCAAACTCTTTGATCGCAAATTCGATGACATAGAGATCTTGATCGAACTCTTTTTCGAATTGAACGAGGTCACCGACGTAGTCCACGCCTTTATTGAAGCGACCAGTAAACTTCGGCGCGATAGTTTGCGCAGGAATGCCTTCGGCTGCGATCATCGAAAGGATCAGAAAGAGATCGATCGGTGTCTGCGGCAGGTCGGTTTCGTCAACTGACACTTCGGTGATGAAGTGCTCGGCACCCTTGGCGGCGACGATGTGATTGTAGATGTCTTTCGCTCCTTTGATGGCGACGAGGAACTTGCCCGCGACTTGGCGTAGGTCGGCTTCGGTGACTTCGAAAGCGGTTGCGATACCTGGGATCTGTAGCGAGCCAGTGTATTTTTGATTGGCTGCAACAAATGCATTCACGTCGTCGGGATTAGGTGTCTCACCTACAAAGTCGGCGACGTCGAGTGTGTAGAAGTTGCTGCCAGTAATGAAACTATCGACGGTCTTTAAACCGATGTGATCTGCATCAACATAAAACGCTTTATCCCATCCGAGTGCTGCGACTGCGTCGTCGGCTTCAGCGCGCAGGTCTTGTGGCTGGCTCTTAACGATGCTGTGCTCGCGGAAGGACTTATTCCAAGTCGGATAGATGTCGAGGCCCGCACCCTGAGCATTGATGACTGCTTGGAGTTGAGCTTTGCCTTGATGAGCGAAACGATCGCCCATGCCCATAGTAAATTTTTTGATGATCATTTGGTAAGTGTGGCAATTGGTAGATTCAAAAATTAATCGAGAGTGACGTGGATCTTCGTAATCTCGCCTGGGTTCTCGCTCCATGCAGCCAGAGCAGCTGGGGCGTCTTCGAGCGAGACAGTCTTGGTTATGACTTCGTCGGTCGGGAACGTAACACTTTCGAGGTGCGCGATCACGGCTTCGAAATCCTCTGGCATGGCGTTGCGTGAGCCACGGATGTCGAGCTCCTTCATGACGAAGAACTTAGTTTCGTAGGCGACGGGAGCTTTTGCGTAGCCGATGTAGACGACGCGTCCCGCGAAGCAGATTTCTTCGACGCAGGCTTTGAAAGTAGCTGGCAGTCCCACGGCTTCGATCATCACAGTTGGGCCTTCATTGTCGGTCATTTCTTGAAGGCGATCGTGTAGCGATTCCTTCATAGAGTTAATCGAGTCGGTCGCTCCACAACGTTTGGCAAGCGCGAGTTTTTCGTCGTCGATGTCCACTGCGATGACGCGTGCCTTGCGGGCGGATGCGCCAGCGATCACTCCGAGGCCAATCGCGCCGCAACCGAACACCACAACGGTGTCATCGGCGGTTGTCTCGCCACGGGAGACGGCGTGAAAGCCGACTGTGAGTGGTTCAACCAATGCCATCTCAGCAAGGCTGAGTTTTTCGGAAGTGAAGAGCTTCTCGTGCGGAATGTTGACGTATTCAGTTAATGCGCCATCGCGTTGCACCCCCATGGTTTCGTTGTGACGACAAGTGTTGAACCGACCAGCCTTGCAAGCAGAGCATTGACCGCAGCTGGTGTAAGGGGAGACTAATACGTTTTGTCCGACTTTCCATTGCTCGGGCACACCAGAGCCAACAGATTCAATCGTCGCGCCGATTTCGTGGCCAGGGATGCGCGGGTAAGTGACCATTGGGTTGAGCCCACGGAAGGAGGTGAGGTCAGAGCCGCAGTAGCCGACTTGACGCACTTTGAGGCGTACTTCGCCTGCACCAGGAGCAGTTGGTTCTGGGATGTCGACGAGTTCACATCGATTGGCTTCGGTGATGCTGATGGCTTTCATAGTTTAATACGGATTAAAGTTTGTAAGCGCGGATGGCAGTGCCGCCCATGATCGCTGCTTGTTCGTCACTTGAAAGTGGGCGGATGTATTCGCGGATTAGGTCGTGCCAGCGTTTATAAGCAGAAGCGACAAGGCAGACGGGCCAGTCCGATCCGAACATGAGACGTTCGGGGCCGAATGCTGCCAGCACGGTGTCGAGGTAGGGGCGAAGCTGACGCTCTGTCCAATTCTCAAAATCCGCTTCAGTCACCATGCCAGATAGTTTGCAGGTCACGTTATCCCGCTTGGCGAGTTCGCGGATGTTTGCCTGCCATGGATCGAGTTGGTCGATCTTGATTTGTGGCTTGGCAATGTGATCAATTACGAAGGCTTGGTTCGGGTGGCGATCTATGAAACGGATAGCCTCTTCGAGCTGACGTTCGAAGATCAATACGTCGTAAACGAGGTCGTGCGCTTGGAGTGCTTGTATGCCGCGATTGAATGCTTCGCCGTCGAGAAAGCCATCGGGCTCTCCTTGCACGACGTGACGCACGGCCTTGAGCTTGTCAGCGTCCTTATAGCGATCGATCACTTCAGTGATATTCGCATCTGCGAGTGGCACCCAGCCGACTACACCTTTGATGAAGTCGTTCGCATTTGCTTGTTCGAGTAAAAAGTCCGTCTCTTCTAGAATCTGGCGTGCTTGCACACTGATCACACCGTCGATGCCGACTTGACCGATCTCGGCTTTCAAATCCTTGGGCAGAAAGCTGCGCCGTATCGTGCGCATGCTATCATCAATCCAGTCGAATTCGACAGGATCGTAGTTCCATAAGTGATGGTGTGAATCAATTACCATAGTCTTACTGGAACTTGTAGCTGGCGCTGAGGAGTTTGTTTGCCTTCAAAGCTTCCCAGAAGCTAGCTGGCACAGGATCATTCACAAGCGCCACATTGTCTGCCACGCGCTCGGGCTTGCTGGTGTTGAGCGAGAGTGCTGCAACGCCTGGAGGCGAGAGTGCAAACTGGCAGCAAGCCAACGCTGGTGAAACCTTGTGCAACGCGCACTGCTCGTTAAAGCGTTCACGCCAGTCGAAGAGTTCGGGATGACTCTCGAGTGTCACCACTTCGTAGTCGAAATATTTACCGCCGACCAGGAAGCCTGCGTTAAACACTGCGGAGTTGATAATCGTGATGTCTTCCGCATGAAGTATGGCCATAAAGTCCATAACTTCGGCTGGATGTGTGAGAATGGTAAAGCTGTTGGCGAGCATTACCCAGTCGAATTTGACGCCATCGTCATGGAGGCGTTGTATGATCTTCCAGTCTTTGGAGCCGACGCCGACGCCGAGCACTTTGCCAGATTCGCGTAACTCGGCGAGTGCACGGTATGCATCTAAAATGTCTTGATAGCGCTTCGCCTTATCGCTTTCGGATGTGGCGGCGTTAAGATATTCGTCTGGATCGTGGACGGAGAGGAGCTGAGCTTTGTAGTCACCTAGCAGATCGTTGCCTTGATGGTAGCATTCGAGGATGCCTTCGTAGCTGATGCATTGTTCGGCGTCATACTCTATACCAAACCATGCACCTTTTTCAAAAGTCGGTTCCTCAGTGGTGAGGGGCACGCGCTTCCAGCCCAGCTTATTGCTGATTAATACATCCGCAGGATCGACATTCAGTTCCTTTAGGCAGCGGCCGATGTTTTCAAGTGCAAGTCCAGCGCCATATTTGCCTGCCGAGTCGATCACTGGGTTGGGCTGATGTTGAATCCAATTTTCAACAATGCTGAGCTTTGTCTCATCAGGCACGATGCCGTAGAGATTGCCCAGCGCACTTGATCCGAAAATGATTTTTGGTAGTTCGAAAGACATGAGGTGAGTAAAGGCCGAAAAACGTGCACCGCTAAAGGCAGTGCGCATTGTAAATGTGGGTGCTTTGAGTCGGATTACGCAGGCGGTGTGACCCCCTTTTTGAGGACGATGTTCCCATATTTTGCGATCTCTCCTGTCATGACGACGGCAGCAGCTTTTTCGGCGCGATCATAGAACTCGAAACGTCCGATGCGTAGCACTTCGGGTGCATCGGGCACGTGCTTTTCGATCTCAGTGCGATAGGAGGATTCGACGGTCGGGTCGAGTAAATCTCCTTCGACAGCCTGCATCATGATGAGCGGCGCATCGTAGCTATCCAATTCGAACAATGGCAAGATCGCATCCAATAAGGTCGTAATCTTGAGGCCATCGGCACGCAGCACTTGATTGTTAAACGAGTGTGCGGGAAAGTGAGCATCGGCTAGAATGATTTCATCGCCATGGCCCATCTCTGCCAGAACTTTTAGTAGCTCTGGGCTTATTGCGGGGTGTATTCCTTTTAACATAGTCGTGTGTTGTTAGCAGCTAGAGCAGCATTGGCCATCGGCATGCAGGTTTTCGCCGGAGGACTTTCTCTCAAGCTCCTCGTCGAAACAGACCGCAACTTTTCCGCATTTGCCAGAAGCCATCAGAGAATAAGCGTCATCCACTTGATCGAGGCTGAAACGGTGTGTCACAAGGTCTTCCGGATGGATGCCCCAACGAACGATGCGTTCGATGAGTTCTTCCATGCGCCAGATGTTGGTCACCCAACTCCCGTAAATAGTCTTCTGATCGTGAATGATATCACGGCTCGGTTCGAACTCGCAGGTGCCACCTTCTCCAATGAAGACGATCTTGCCCCATTTGCGGGTCGCTTGAATAGCGGCGAGACGTGCGTGGTTGCTGCCTGAGCAATCCACTGCGCGCTCAACTCCTTTGCCACCTGTCACTTCCAGCACTTGTTGGACGTTGTCTGGGCCAGCCTTGAAGACGTGGTCACATAATCCCTTGTCTGTGGCGATTTTCATACGTTCTTCGGAGACGTCGGTGCCAATGATATTGTTCGCGCCTAGTGCTTTGCAAAGCATGGCAGCAGCTAGGCCGACAGGACCGAGGCCAGTAATCAATACGGCGTCGTTACCGCTGATACCGATCTTTTCAAGACCTTCATAGACCGTGCCGAAACCGCAGGCAACCTGCGCGCCATCAACATAGCTCAGTTCGTCGGGTAGGGTGCAGAGATCCTTCTCGTCGGCTAGGCAGTATTCCGCCATGCCGCCATTGCGCTGCCAGCCGTAGGCCTTGCGATACTTTTCGCTGGAGCAGGAAATCATGTAGCCGCGACGGCAGTCGTCGCACATGCCGCAACCAGAAATGTGGTAGACCACGACGCGATCACCTTCCTTGAAGCGGCGCATGCCCGAGCCAACCTTGACGATCTGTCCGCAGGGTTCGTGGCCAGCGACCATTCCAGGCTGGTAACCCTCGGGGCCCTTGCCTTTGTGTTCGTGATAGATCGCGCGAATGTCACTTCCGCAAATCGTCGAGGCCTTCATCTTTACGAGGACTTCACCAGGGCCCGGTTTCGGGATTTCAAATTGGTGAAGCTCGGTGGTGCTGTTGCCCGGGAGAATAGCCCCTGTCATTTTTTGTGCCATGATATATTAAATTAGTGGTGAAAATATGATTCGCCTTAGTGGGTGGTAATGGTTCCGTCGAGATCCCAGAGGTCTTCCCAATCTTCGGCGCCTTCCCATAGGAATACCTGACCCTTGATAAGTCGACAGCTTTTGTCGATTTGAGCAAGCGCTGTCATTTCCTCGGCTGTGAGTGGATCTTCAACTACCGCTTTGAGATTAGCGATGTAGTTGCGTGGATTGGTGGACATCGGGATCGGTGTTTGACCGCGCTGCACGGCCCACTTGATGCAGATGATCGCTGGGTGGACATTGTGTGCTTGTGCGATGGCTACGATGACGGGGTCTTCGATATCGACCGTGTCGGTCGCAGTTCGATCGCGTTCTGGGCGACCGGGTGAGCCGAGTGGGCAGTAGCCGAGTGGCTGGATGTCGTGCTCGATGCAGTAGTTGAATATTTCTGGCTGCTGGAGGTGCGGGTGTAATTCCATTTCGTTGGCAGCTGGTTTCACAGATGCATCACGCAACAATAGCTCCATTTTTGGCAGAGTCATATTGGACGTGCCGATGTTGCGAACGAGCCCCTCGCTGAGGAGTTTTTCCATGGTCTCCCATGTTTCCATCATCTCGGAGTGATTGTAGGGATGTGAATCTGGGCTGCGGGTATCGACGTTGCAATGTGGTGGGTGAAAGTTCCGAAATGGCCAGTGGACGAAGTAGAGGTCGATGTAATCGACACGCAGATTGTCAATGGAGCGTTTGCAGGCATCGATCACGTCTTGTGGCTTGTGGTGATCGTTCCACACTTTGGAGTTGATCCAGAGGTCTTCGCGGGCGATGCCACCCGCCATCATTTGTTCAAACGATTTGCCGATTACGTCTTCGTTGCCGTAAACTTCGGCGCAGTCAAAATGTCGATATCCGACTTCTGCGGATCCGAGCACCGACTCGGCGACTGCTTCGTGGGTGACGCTATCGGAACCATAGGTGCCCATGCCGACGGCGGGCATGTTACCTTGGGGCATTTTACGAAGCGGAACTCGCTTGCTGTCAATAGTTTCTGTTGGGGTGGTTGAATTGCTCATATTTTGTGGCTCCTTCGTTCGGGACAGTGTTATGTATCAAGCTTCAGGTAATAATATACGTTATTTGATCGCTGATAACAATAGACACACAAGACCTTTTGATGGATATTTCTGACCGGTTTTCTGTTTGGTGCACGTTTTCTATTCTGAAAAGGAGATGTGCATGTCTTTTTTTGTATGTGGATTCACAAAAAACGGGCACCTTAGATGAGGCGCCCGTTTGTGTATAAATATTAGTGTCGGTTGCTAGGCAGGGAGCTTCTTCTTATGTTGTGATACAATGAATGCGTAGATTGCGATGATTACGAAACAGAGCACCACGAGGAAGAAGGAACCGCGTGTCGCAGTGGTCCCCATGAAACTGTCAAGGTCAAGCACTTGACCTTGGAATCGAGTCATGAAAACACCTCCAACGATCGCAAAGATGAGTCCGGCTGATCCCAGCTTGGCATCTTCGCCAACGCCATCGAGAGCCATTCCGTAAATGGTAGGGAACATCAGTGACATACAAGCAGAGATTAGTACCAATGAGTATAGACCAGTGAGGCCTTGTAGGTAGATGGCGCCAAGTGTGAATAGTATCGCACTTACACTAAGGCTCAGCAGTAAATTACTTGGAGAGATATACTTAAGGAAGAATGTGAAAATGAAGCGGCTGAGCAAGAAGATTACCATCGCCATGATGTTGAAGTTCTGGGCAGTTGCTTTATCAATCCCCAATTCATTTTCGGCATATTGAATAATAAAAGTCCATGTCATGATCTGGGCGCCGACATAAAATATCTGTGCAATCACGCCCCCAACATACATCGGGTTCGTGAATAGGCGCTTCACTGTGCGACCAAAGTGCACATCATGGTCTGAATCTGGTGGGCTTGTATTCGGAAGCTTACTGACGAAGAAAATCACCAGCACGACGAGGACGACGCCACCAATTGCGGTGTAAGGCATCGAGACAAGCTTTAGATCGCTTTGTTGTAACTCTTGGTGAGTCATCCCCTGGAAGCTAACGATTTTACCATCTTTGAAGTCTTGAAGTGCAGTTGATGGCAACTCCTTCAGAGCCGTTGCGGTTAAGTTTTCCAGAGTTGTTACTGGTAAGTAATGCTGAGCTGTTGCGGCCAAGTCT
>OJBN01000309.1_pt1 | contig 13152 bp, 8 predicted proteins | sample 1590441 | NCBI WGS metagenome assembly OJBN01 (sample SAMN05416760, study PRJEB24817) | seawater metagenome | isolation source: Sea water | place: Canada:Atlantic | collected 2013-07 | reverse complement strand
GCCTGGCTCTTGGCATCCTGAGACTGATAAATATTTTGGCCAAAATCATTACCCAGTCGATCCACCTGCTCAGGTGTGGCTCCATAAAGTGAAACCAACAGCTCAGGCGTCCTCACGAGTTCCCAAAAATCGTAAGTAAACCAATCTTGTGAATAAGAGTTTTCCATTTGGTAAACACCAACAACCAAGTCATAGTTATCTGACGAAGTAGCCCAGCGAAGCTCGTGACTCTCCTGATCATTTTCGTTGATGTTGTCGATAGTAATAAAGTCACAAGCGCTGCCTGAATATGGCCAAACCGCATATTCTTCCGTATCGCGATAGCCATAAATATAGGTTGCCGTAGACCCGTTGCTGAACTCGTAGTCCATTTGCAGCGTGATCGCGTCGGTTTGCATGTCACCAATATTTTCCTTGGAAGCACTGGTGGTGCTATCCGTTGAACCCGGATCGTTCTCGAGCAAACAACCTTCCCCACGAATATCGGGATAAGACGCATTGTCGTTGTAAGCTGCAACCCGCCAAGGCGTCGCATTTTCGCTAGTTAATGCCACGATCGCTGGTGAATAGGGTTGCCAACCTCCTGAGTACCCATCTTGAAGCGCGATCTTTCGATCGCCCCCCAGGCCTGTAAGGTTGCGAAAGGCACCGTTGTCACTTTGGTCGTCGATTTTTTCGACCGTGAGCTTTGCGCTGAAGTTTTCGCTAGGTGTCCACAAAAACTTCGCACCGTAGTTGAGGTAGTCTTGCTTCGCTACATCCTTATCTAGCGTGACGTTGTATATATAGCCATCGTCTTGCAGGCTCGCGGCGAAAAATTTAGCCGCCAAGACATCCTTGATAATTGGCACGTTAACTACAGCTTTAACATCAGTGCGCCCGAAGTTACCTAAGGTGCCCGATATAGAACCTCCCAGTTCGCCCGTTGGGTCAGTTCGATTTAACGAAATTACGCCAGCGATTGTATTTTTCCCAAACAAAGTGCCCTGCGGCCCTCGCATGACTTCGATGGACTCAATGTCAAAGTTATCAATAAGAGCCCCAGAGTTAGTGGTTAGCGCAACGCCGTCGTAGACAACACCCACCGCCGGATCAAAACTCTTTTCGTCATTGCTATAACCAATACCTCGGATGGATATCGCGTGACCCGCTGTGCGCCCCATCGACTGACGAATCTGCACGTTAGGCGCCAACCCCTCGATATCTCTAAGGTTCCTAATTGCAGGGTTTTCCAGCTGGCTGGTAATAGAGGTAACCGCAATCGGTACATCCTGTATCGATTCCGCGCGCTTTCGCGAAGTGACTATGACTTCCTCAATCGCGAGAGCACTAGGCTCCTCATCTTGGGCCAGCCCCATCGGTGTTCCGGTCGCAGCGACGACCATCCCACACGCAAGGACTAATTTCTTATGCAGCTTTGTAGAGAAAACCTCAAAGTTGGTTGCTACCTTCTTCATCTCATGGCTCCGTTTATAATTTTTTGACTTATTAGCAGCTAGTAAAGGCCTCAGACTCAAGCAGAGTCAATTTGTAAATTTTTACGGGAGTTAAAAAATTAGACTTGTATGGCGCAGTCTGGATGAGTAGCTTCTTTGGAAGGTTGACTGTGACAGCCGCAAATTTGCTGCTCGGAGCCACTTGAAATGCTATCAACTTTGACCATCGTCGAACTGCTATTGCATTCCGCAAAAAAAGGCTAAACGAGAGGGGTGATCTGGGTCAAACAGAGTCAGCAATGCCATATCAGCGTCGGTATATGACAAACCTGCTTTAGAAGCTCCTTAAACTAATATTCAAGTATGGGTCTAACAGTGCTTTTCTATATAGACAGATTTTTACCCGATTGATCAATGTGACCTTGATTAAGATCACTGCCACAAGGAAAAGTTATGAGTAAGAGACTGGAAGGTAAGGTAGCCGTCATCACCGGCGCGGCGAGTGGCATCGGTGCGGCTACAGCACAGCGGTTCAAAGATGAAGGGTGCCTTCTAGTCCTCGCCGACATCCAGTCAGAGCTGGGACGCGATTTCGCCAAGCAACTGGGTGATCACGTCTATTTTGAGGCCTGCGACGTTAGTATTGAAACTGATGTAGAAAGAGTCGTTAATCGTGCCATTTTAGAGTTTGGCCAGCTGGATATCATGTTTAATAACGCTGGTATCGTGGGCGCAAAAGGGCCTATTGACCTGACACCCGCCGACGAGTGGCGTGCGACAACTGACATACTCATTAATGGCGTTTTTTACGGCGTAAAGCACGCCGCAGCCGTCATGAAAAAACAGCGCTCAGGATCAATTATCAACATGTCCAGTGTCGCGGGCGTCATGGGTGGCCTTGCGCCGCATGCTTATACGACGTCCAAACATGCAGTGGTCGGATTAACCACGAGTGCCAGCGCGGAACTCTGCACGCACAACATTAGAGTTAATGCTATCGCGCCTTTCTCTATGGCAACGCCCATGGTGGCCGATGCACACCTAAACAATCATCTGGCAACTGACGAGGTGGAAAAAACACTCGCGGCAAATTCCCCGTTACCCGGACGTGCCGGTACGGCACTTGATGTTGCCAATGCCGCACTTTGGCTAGGCAGCGATGAATCCGGCTATACCAGTGGGTTAACGCTAACAACCGACGCAGGTGTTACAACAGGATCAATGGTGAGAAGGCCCAACTACCAAGACTATGTGCCCATGCAAAGAGAAGCTGGCAGTCAAGGACTCTAAAAACCCAATACCCACGAAAGCAGTCAAAAAAACAGCAAACTGCTCTAGCCCCTAATTATGAGACCTTCAAAATATGCAGCTAGATAATAACGATACAGCGCCGCATGCTTCACCCCATTTTCACATCGGACGCTATTCGGTGGGAGGACCCTATGCCAAATATGTTCTCTTCCTTCTGATACTGGTGTACGCAATGAACCTGCTCGATCGCCAAATTCTCGCCATACTGGCTGGCGAAATTCAGGCAGATCTCGGCATAAGCGACTCACAAATGGGATTTCTTTATGGAACTTCATTTGCCGTTTTCTACGCCATCTTTGGTTTACCACTGGGTCGGCTGGCTGACCTATGGGTACGTAAAACACTCATCGCCTGTGGGCTTTTCACTTGGAGCATTATGACCATGCTCTGTGGAATGGCTGGAGGTGCAACCAGCCTGACTTTCTTTAGGTTCGGCGTAGGTATTGGGGAAGCCACTGCGACGCCCTCTGCCTATTCCTTACTGTCAGACTGGTTCGAGCCAAAAGATCGTGCCTCGGTCATCGCCATTTACTCGACCGGTGCTTACATCGGCATGGGCCTAAGCATGTTTGTCGGTGGCTGGATAGTTGACTGGTGGAACTTGAGCTACCCCGATATTGCCAACGCCCCTCTAGGGCTTAAAGGGTGGCAGGTGACCTTTATCATTGTTGGTGCGCCGGGCATTTTGCTAGCCGCATTATTTAAGACTCTCAAAGAGCCTGTGCGCGGATACAGTGAAAATGTGGCTAGCGTGCAGAATCATCCCCATCCATTTAAAGAATGCCTGCGAGAGCTTGCCAGTATTATTCCTCCGTTTTCAATGATCAGCCTGTATCGTCAAGTGGGCTTTACTTCGCCACTCATCGTGAATATTGTCGCAGCAGTCTCGATTCTCGCCGCAGCAAGTATCATAAGCCACCTGACTGGAAGCGTTACACAGTGGGTTGTTCTCGGGGTGGGTATCTATGCACTGTTTAGCTGGGCGAAGTCACTTGCAATCAGAGATCCCGCAACTTACGCCATGCTATTTCGCTGTAAATCAATGATCTATGCAAACCTCGCCTTTCCAATCATTACCTTTATTACCTATGGCTTTGCGCTATGGCTGGCTCAGTACCTGCTGCGAAAATTTGACGCCGATTTGTCTGAGCTAGGCATGGTGCTAGGGCTATCTACCGCCATTTGTGGCGGTGTAGGGGTGGCTGCGGGAGGTATCATTGCAGATCTGTTGAAGCGTCATGTTCGAGACGACGCTCACGTCTTCATGGGTCTAATTTCGGGGGTGTTAACCACTATTACCGCCTTTTTTGTGCTTAATGCAGAAACGCTGCAAAGCGCCTATATCGCAAACGCGGCACTTCAGTTTGTCGGCGTACTTTGGACCGGTGCCGGTGGTGGCATCATTACGACTTTAGTACTTCCCAGAATGCGTGCCACCGCCTCTGCCTTTTATCTGGCCATGGGTACCTTCCTAGGTCTCGCCATGGGCCCATTCACCATAGGATATCTCAGCGATACGTTTCAAGCAGCAGGAAACAGCCCATCTGACTCTCTAGGCCTAAGCTTGAAGCTTGCCCTACTTGTTTTTATTATTGTGGCGGTATTTACCCTCTTGTTATTTCGCCATTATCGAGCCGATTTCAATAGTCGAGAGCAACGCGCACTGGCCGCCGGGGAGCCTGCTCAAAATTTGATGAGCCCATAAATCAGAGCGGAAAAATACGGGCTCTTTACACTACTTTTGTCACCATTCGACCGCAGCGCGGTGTCGTGTATTGCTTGCCAAAATTCCCAGGTGATCCCCAACCTTTAACCCATGCCCAATCATTGCTCAGGCGTAACGCAATTTGGGATCCCATGGGGGAGTACCCCGAACGTTCACACAAGCGACTCGGTAGTTAAGGTAATGCTACAAGGCCCATTTACGACATGTATTGTTATAGCCTTAACCTTCAACTAGCAACGTTGCACGCAGTGCACCGCTTGTTTGCGCCTAAACTGCTAATCGTTACTGATCGTGCAGTGACGACTTTCATCGCCAAAAGAGTCTAGCTATAGTTTTTTTCTGGGTGCTAAAACTTTACTCACAAGTCAAGACCGAACGTTAGGCCTTTAGAGGGCGGGCCGTAAGTGATGAGCGTACTCTTCGTTCGACTCACCCAATTTGCGTCGTCTGCTGAATTATTGACGAAGGCTGCAATTTTGTAAGCATCACGATCCTTAGAAATCGACAGGTTCGTTTCGTCCCGGAGTAGAAACTACAAAATATTTTTGGAATACCCTGCTCAACACGGTATTGTAAGTGTGTTCTCCTGCTTACCTACTGCTACTGAGTAGGTTACAAGCGATCACCCAACGGCCAGTACGGAATGCGCAATGCAGATATATAAGCCGAACAAGCCAAAAGGCGCCAAGCGTAGAGAGAGTATTATCAAAGGATTTGTTTCTGCACTGGAGAAGCAGGGCTTTTCTAATACCTCAATGGCTGGAGTAGCTCATGAGGCAGGTATTGCTCCTAGCCACGTATTCTATTACTTCAAATCTACCGCAGACATCTTACGCGAAGTGTTTAAAGACCGCTGTGAAGCCATCGTTGAAGGTATGGAGGCGTTGAAAGAGCAAGACTTTGACTCCAAAATCAATTACCTCTCTGATTTTTTCTACACCGAAAACAAATCGGTAAACCACATCACCACCGGCGTCATGTATGAGGCTATTGGTGCGTCCGTAGCCGACCCTTCGTTGGCAGTGCACAAAGCGGAAATGGATAGGTGTTGTATTGAACTACTCGCAGGGGTATTTAATAACGGTCAGATGGACGATGAAGAACGCACTGAGCGCGCTGAAATTTTATATTCCTGTATCGCGGGATCTAAGCTCAATGGATTTTTTAGTCAAGACGCAGATTTAGGGCATGGCCGATCTCTATTTATTAAAGCCGCTTACATACTGGCCAGGGATCAAATCACCCAGACGGCACCGGCACGATAACTGGTTAGTTCAGCTCCACCGGCAAGGTGGTTAAAACCCGGAAGACACCGTACCGGGAAGGCACCACGCAATTGGTCTATTGGGGACTGCCCTGGTGGGGCTTTAGATGAAATGCGTCTGCACCTGATCGATCGATAAGCTACAGAAACTTACTATCTTGGGGGCTAAGGAAATGAGGAGATGGCAGCGCTTAGAGGATACCTACCCTTACCAAGAGTTTGTTAAAGCGCCGGCTTTAACAATGTCCTTGTTGTCAGAGTAGTTTCGTCGGTTTTTCAGGCTGCCCTTTCAACCGCTCACCAACCGGGTTGAGGTTGAGATTGCCATTGGTATGAAGGGGCTATCAGGTTGGTTCCTAACTTTTCGCTTTATTTGGGTTGATGAAGTACGTGGGTTGTACCGAACCTGATTAATCTGCTTTCCCGCGGACCTCAAATAAGACTCTACTGCAACATTGTGGGGTTTGATTCCCCAATCTTCACCGACTACAAAAATATCGGCGCACAGGGCCTTGCATCCAGAAATGTATTCGAGCGCGTAGTAAGGGCGCACAATATCGACACAGCGCAACGCTTTGAGCATTTCCATGCGCTCTTGTAGGGGAATTACCGGCACATTGGGCTTGTAAGAATTAACAACTCGATCTGATGCCACCCCTACAGCTAAGGTGTCTCCTAGCGATTTGCAATATTCCAACAACGCAAGATGTCCCACGTGCAGTAAATCAAAAGTACCCAAGGTATAGACAATCATGTGGCCGTGTTCCTAGCAAAAAATCTATTTTTGACATCATTGGGAGCTGACTCTGCCGCTGCTATGCGAGCTTCCAACCGTAAATAATGGTGATCGTAATGGTGTAAGCCGCAAGCAGATAAACATTGCGCGGAACACCAGAGAACTTCGGTGTTTTGATTTGTGAAACGTTCAGCACGGCAAGGGTCAGTGCAACGAGTGTCAACATGATTTCGAAGACCTCGTGGGGGAAGGCACTCTCAAGAAGAAATATGAAAACCAAGACGATACTGTTGTTATCCAGCGCAAGCCCGGTGTACTTAGCGTCGTCAGACAGACCGAATGTACTGAAGTAACTTAATCTTATGGCAGCTGCAGCCATTAATATGAACGCGGCCGGGAGAAATACTGGGTCGAATGCCCCATAACTGAGCACCAGCACCGCCGGGGTAACCCCATAGCTAACAATATCGATTAATAAATCTAACTGGCCACCAAAAATACGGTCGCTACCTGTGCGTCCCTTCATTTTTCTCGCAACAAGTCCATCAGCCCAGTCGAAGGCAACGGCCCAGACCATACCGATCATTGCGGCGTGATACACACCAAGGACACTGAAGTAAATGGCCAGTATTGTGCAGGCCAAACCAGCTAACGAGCAGATATTGGGGAAATCTTTAACATATGAAATTATGGGGGGGTGTAGCGTTTGTGACTCTTCGTTTCCCGTGGCCATAGTGATCCTAAAATTACTAACTACTCATCGAATGGGCGCTTTGGTCATTTTAGATGGGCGCGCGTCAGCTACTCGCTCAAATGAGCAAAGCTACAGTGATATGCTGGAGGCTCCAAAAAAGCTTGAGAAGCGCAGACTTAGTGCTATGACTCAACGCTACTGCTTGCTAGGACAGAGTGTCGCAATACGGAGGATAGAGGCGAGTGGCCAGTAGGCTCGGGACTGAACACTTACTGTACGCTCTATTGCGTACTGTGCATAGTTGTACGATTTCTCATTTGTGGCAACGAAGCACTCCTCCACGGCCGGATAACTTGATAGCCGATCACGGCGTTGTTGGAGGCTCACTATGATGAAACCAACAGTTATCTTGAGCTGACTCGGCGGATAGGAAATATTAAGGCGGTTTGTTCTGTGACTGCTACAGCCAATGGCGCTAATGCAATTTCGCTGATTATCCCCTGCTATCGAATCATTGGATCTAGGAGTGACCTACTGGGTTATGGCGGCGGGTTGCCGCTGAATAAACGCCTGTTGAATCTAAAGCGAAGCGCTCAGCTGAAAAACGTTAGCGCCGTCCTGCTCCCCTAAGTATCAATCTCACTTTTTATTTCACTTCATCAGATCCCTCGCTAAAGCACACAGCCAAGAAAAGCTCATCGGTGAATTTTTTATACTAAACTCAACTCATGCCAGCGCACGTCGGTCTCTAATCATCATCGAGCGCAAGATTCTGAAGACTTAAAATACGAGGCTTTAAATTGTCAAAATCAAACCCTGACTCATCTGATAGTGGCTGCGCCACTCAGGCCGAGCAAATACAACGCCTAGAATCCGATGGGTTTTTGCTATTGCCCTCGTTCTTGAAGACAGATTCGGTCGCGGCTCTTTCGGCCGTATCCCGCGAGAGGTTGCAGGCGATACGCGCAGCGCTGGGAACAAAAGAGATAGGTATTGGCAGTGCCGCGGGCTACGACGAGATTGTCCAGCGCTCCCCGGGGCGCTGGGATGTTCCAATAACGCCGCAGCAGTTTGGTATGGTAGATCGAGACATGCCTTGGTGGGGGCTTATCAGCGCAATACTGGGTGAGGATGCCGAGCACTCTTTTAGCGGAGTAGTTTCTTCTGACCCCGGTAGCCCGGCGCAGCACTGGCATACGGATTCCCCTCATGTGGCTAAGGAACACCTGCCGGCACATGCCATCAACGTGTTCGTCGCCTTACACGATATCCCCTTGGCCATGGGGCCGACCGAGTTTGCTCGGGGCTCCCACGTCCTTAGCAACCATTTAAGCAATCCGTCTCTGGTGCTCAATGAACTGATTTACCAGCATAAGGGCACAGTACCCGAGACCCTGGTAAAAGATACTGAAACTAAAACACCCGAGGCTTGCGCCCACTCTATGGTTGCAGGCTCGTGTCTGATCTTTGATGATCGCTTACTGCATCGTGGCCTGGGCAACCAGTCGAATAACACCCGGCATGTGGCCTATTTTGCCTATCGTAGAAAAGGCTATACGGAAAACACACATTTTGAATCGAAGCGGTCCTTGTTAGAAGGCAAGATGCCCAATATTTAGGTTGGGTCAAGGCGTTCGCGCTAACCTTACTCAGGTGACATCTTCATGACGAGGAACCGGGCACCCGCCCTGCCCCAGCTGGCACCGAGAATTCAAGCGCGGCCTTGCATACCGAGGGGCAGTCTCGTGCTGACACTTGCCACCTGAATGTGTTAACTGACAAGCCACAACAAAACTCCGGGCATAAAAAAACCCGGGTCGGCGCATGACGCCGACTCGGGCTCTTATTTCACCGTCAGACCAGTGGGTTATTAAACTGGCCAGAGGGTTATTTTAGGTAGGACACTTCCTTAGAAAGCGTACCGACCCTGCAGGTACCAAGTACCACCGTTGAAGCCAAAAGGGCTGTCTTCGGGGTAGAGCTGGCCCAAACCACCTGGGTTAGGTGTCTTGTCTGGGTATTCGTCGAACAGGTTGTCCACACCAGCCGTCAGCTCAAGGCTGTCGGTAAGCTGGTAAGACACCTGCGCATCGACCAACGTCGCTGCATCAACGTTGTAGCCATTACTGGTCGATTTCCAACCACCGTAGTAGTTAGCTCGCAGCAGTGTGCGCCACTTGCCTTGAGTGTGTGACCAAGCAACGTTGCCCTTCACATTGGGCAGTAACTCTTCCAAGGCTTCTACGCGACCCTCACTGATTGGGTTAATGCTACCTCGATCTGTGACTTCAGTGTCGTTGTAGTTAAACGCAACCGTAATGGTTGAGAAGCCACTCATTAGGTCGAAGTTCATGTTACCCACGAGATCAACACCTTTGGTGCGGGTATCGAAACTGTTTGAGAAGAACCGGAACTCAGCCAAATCGTCGAGGCCAATAAAGTCCTGTCGATTAATAACGCCGGCCTGATCCAGACCTGTCAAAGCCTCTCCCACAGTACCGTAGCTGGTACCACCGCCTGTGTAGTTCAAGGCAGCGAGGAAGTCAACGTTGGCACCCAGAGCAATGCGATCTTCTACATCAATGTCGTAGTAATCGATTGTCCAAGTAGACCCACCAATATCAAAGCCAACGCCAAAGGAGAAGTTCTCAGCTTCTTCTGGCCCTAACTCTGGTCGACCCGCGCCGTCGTTTGTTGCTGCGATGTAATCGGCACCCAGCTGACCGGCGGCGGAAAACAAGGGAAGTGTTCCCTGATCTACCAATGTGCCGTTAACGTTCTGGGTTGTCACGTTAGTGATATTAGCCTGACCTGCGGTTGGGGCGTGGAAACCTGTGGAGAAAGCAGCACGTAGGCGAAGTGAGTCGGTAACATGAAACAGACCAGCAAGTTTGTAGTTGGTCGTGTTGTCGAAGTTACTGAATTCTTCGTATCGCACGGCAGCCTGAACAGTCAGCCTGTCGGTGAGGTCCGTTTCAACGTCCACGTAGAACGCGGTGTTATCCTGCTCTGCAGAGGTATCGTTGGGGAAGCCACCAAAGCCGTTCGAGCTTGAGGAGAACCCCTGTGAGGCCAGTGGGCCAAGTGCGTAAGACGCTGGATCACCGGCGAACAAGTCAAACTCTTCCTCACGATATTCCGCACCAACAGCGACGTTGAGTTCAGATGCTAGGCCAACTTCAAAGCCGTAGGACAAATCGAGGTTGTAAACCGTTTCTGTTTGCTCCTGTCCACCGGGCACAAAATCTCTGGGGGTATTAGGTCCCAGCGAGCCATTAATGGTGTTGCGAATGTAGAATTCGGTCTTGTTCGAACCGCGTTGCGCGCTCAGGTCATAGTTGAGGCCTGTGCCCACATTGAACGAACCTCGAGCGCCGATCGCAAATGCACTGTCTTCGTTGGTACCGCCGAATCGAGGCACAAAGCCCGCAGGAATGGTTTCAATGAAGGAAAAGCAATTGTCATCGGCTGCAACTGAAGCCAAAAGGCCCGCATCAGGAATGACGCCGCCCGATCCACCCAGTGGAATACCATCAATACAACTGCTGCCACCGTCTAAGTCACCGACCAGAACAGACGGTACGCCGCTATCGCTGGCTAATCCTGTCGTTGGATCGACCGTTGGTCCCTTGTAGACACCACCACGCTGACTGCTTGGACCACCTACGACGTTTCGGTAAAAGAAACCGCCAGTGACAGCTCGCTCGGCATAGTTACCGAAGGCGTAAATTTCTAGACTGTCATTGATCTCGAAAGCCGCGTTTAAAAAGAGCTTGGCATCGTCGTCTACATCGGGCTGACCCCAATACTGAGGCGCTTCGCCTGTGTAGGTGTTGATCGCCTGAAAATCGGAAACTGGCGAATAACCATTAGCCGCGGCAAAAGCGACGTCGTTTCTGACTACCGATCGAACGGTGCCCTCGACATCCCGCATTTCACCGGTGATGTTGACGAAACCACGATCGCCCAGAGGCAAGCCTAAATTGGCTGCGACCATGTAGTTATCGCCATCGCCTTCAAAGGTAGAGCCGTAGCGCGCGACGACTTCAAAGCCCTCTGCATCGTCTCTTAGAATAAAGTTAAGAACCCCAGCAATGGCGTCAGAACCATACTGCGATGAAGCACCATCACGAAGAACCTCAACCTGCTTCAGCGCCAGTGAAGGAATTGACGCGATGTCTACGCCCTGAGCGCCATCAGAAATACCGCCACCTAAGAAGGAAATGATTGAACCACGATGACGACGCTTACCGTTTACCAGCACCAGCACGTTGTCAGGCGATAAACCGCGAAGGTTGGGTGGTCGCGTGATTGTCGCCGCATCGCTGATAGGCTGTGCGTTGATATCAAACGACGGGACCTGCGTACGCAGCATGTCCTGCAAGTCGGTTGAGCCGTTAGTGCGCATTTCAGAGCCGCTAATAACGTCTACGGGTACCGGGGAGTCTTGGGCAGAACGATCAGAAAGTCGGGTGCCTGTGATAATGACCTCTTCCAAGTCATTGTCTTGTGCTACGGCGCCCTGCGCCATGGCTACCGCCAGGGCAAGCCCTGAAACGCGCCACATCGGACGATTTTTGATAAATCTCATTAAAAGCTCCTTTTGGGGTTGAGTAAGGTGGCATTTGACAGCCAAAAAACGTGGGAACGCGTCTAGACCATGCCAGCATGCAACTCATCCATAGCAAGAGGCCAAGAATGAGCTGCAGCGGCGGATTTTAACCTGCTATCGTCAACTAAACAGGGGACAATTTTCCATAATTTTTACTAATTTATAGTTAACCTTAGACATTTTGTGGACGCTCTTTGGCGCCAGTACCCATGCTTAGTGAAGCGATCGCCGCTGCGGTGTATGTGTCAGGCCATCGGGTTTGATCAAGGCAGGGACGCCAAAGACAGCGCCCTAGGTCATCTGCACGATGAGCAACAGAGCTCTAAACTGCTCCCCTTGGTTGCACCGCCATACCGGGTGCGGTCCCAGACATTACCCATAAAGCCCGGCAAGCAGTGCTTTTCGTCGAAGGGATTGAGTCTGTGCGTTCACCTTCAATCTGCAGGGACGCCAAAGAACCCTATTTCAGATGGGTTTCGTGTGCTTCTCAATTGACATGAACTAACGATTGGCGGGTAAAGTATCAACAAACTTACTGGCAGCCACAGAAACTGCCACTAACCCCAAAAAGTATTGGCTTTTGCCTCGCAAGGGAAATCATGAAACTCGTCTTTTTGGTGAACTACGATCTACCGGCGCTACTGGCTTTAAACCGCATTTTTCCCGGTTGCAAGGAACACAACATTCAAATTTTTTATACCCGAAAACCGATCTCGGGTTTGTGCCTGGCGCTTAGGCAACTCGGGGAATTTGAGGTCAAAGCGCTAGAGGAGACCTCAAGCTTACTGAGCTTCCAACAAATGGGCGCTATGGCCTTGAATGCAATTAACACCAACGACTTTTCCCGATACGCTGCCACGGAGCCGGATGTCGTTGTGAGCATACGACACATGTCCATTCTTCAGGCGCCGGCCATTGCCGTGCCCAAGTTGGCTATGCTGAATTTACACTCAGGGCTTTTGCCTGCCTACCAGGGGGTGATGTCTACCTTCAGGGCCCTGTGCCACCATGAAACAATCATCGGGACCACCCTTCACACCATCGAAAATACTGACATCGACAGGGGCCCTGTCATATCCAGATCACACACCCCCGCGCGATTTGATAGGTCGTATCTGCGGAACGTACTGAACTTATACCGTGCGGGCAGTCGAAACGTGGTTGAGGCCATTACCCAACTCAAGTCCGGGCTGCCAATTACCTCAAAACCCCAGCAAGGCCGAGGCCAGTACTACACGTTTCCTACCGCCACAGAAATCGACGCCGCGCCGGTACCTTTATTCGCCCAGAGTGATGCCGAGCACCTTGATCAATTTCTTAATGACTAACCATTAAGCTCTCGAGCGGTCATCTTGCCCAGCTGAGACATATGC
>OJBN01000304.1_pt1 | contig 13238 bp, 12 predicted proteins | sample 1590441 | NCBI WGS metagenome assembly OJBN01 (sample SAMN05416760, study PRJEB24817) | seawater metagenome | isolation source: Sea water | place: Canada:Atlantic | collected 2013-07 | reverse complement strand
GCGTCAGATGTGTATAAGAGACAGGCAGTAGTCCTGCCACCGCAAACCCAAACAAAAGATAAGGCGCCATCTCCGCCGCCAAATCCCAAGTGTTCTGGGTAAAGTCTGTTAAAAATTGTATCAAGTTCTGCGGTTAACTGTGTTTGATCGTTTTGTCTAAGCTCCTATTTGAATACTCGCTCATCAAATAAAATAGTAAGGGTGTATGTCGTCGTTCGCTGTTTTTTTGGACAGAGGACGTTCAGCTAATAAAGCGCTCTCGAATGTCCTCCAAAATCGAATAGAAGGCAGGCACTAGGAGCAGGGTGATGAAGGTGGCGAAGAGGACGCCGAAGCTTAAGGAGATTGCCATGGGGATGAGAAATTGGGCTTGCAGGCTGGTCTCGAAGAGGACGGGCAGGAGTCCTGCAAAAGTCGTCAATGAGGTCAGGATAATAGGGCGGAATCTCTGTGCCCCAGCGTCTTCAATCGCGAAGCGGAGTGTTTTACCATCTTTTCGCTCGTGATTGATGAAGTCGACTAGCACGAGGCTGTCGTTGACCACTACGCCGGCGAGCGCGACAAAGCCTAAAACAGATAGAATACTCATGGGTTGTCCCATAATGATGTGGCCGCCGATCGCCCCGATCAGACCGAATGGAATTACGATCATAACGATGACGGGCTGCACGTAAGATTTGAGTGGGATCGCTAAGAGCGCGTAAATAAGGAATATGGCGATGAGCGTCATCTGTCCTAGACTGGCGAAGATATCGGCTTGCTCGCGAGCTTCTCCTTGGAATGACCAAGTGATACCAGGGTAATCGTTTGTGATCGTAGTTAGGAAGCCAGCCACTCCCTTTTTATCTTTGAGGCTGGCTTTGATTAAACCGAGGTCGGCCACGCCCTTGTCGGCGTCGGCGGTGATATTGATCACGCGGCGACGGTCGACGCGGGTGATGGAGGAGAAGCCTTCGGTGATCTCGAAATCGGCTACTTGATCGAAGGGCACTTCGCGGCCGTCAGGTGTGCGGATACGGAGGTCTTCCAAATTTTCGACGGACTGGCGCTCGTCGAGTGGGTAGCGCACCATGACTTTGATATCGTCACGTCCGCGCTGGATACGTTGGGCTTCGACGCCGTAAAACGCGGCGCGCACTTGGCGGCCGAGGTCGGCTTGGCGAAGACCGAGCGGCTGGGCCGTTGGATGGATGTCGAGTTGGATCTCTCGCTTACCACTGCTGTAGTTGTCTTTGATATCAAAGAGACCATCATAGGTGGCGAGTTTGGCTTTAATAGCTGCCGAGGCGGTTTGGAGAGTGGCAAAGTCCCGGCCTGTGAGTTGAATATCGATAGGCATACCAGCACCACCTGCAGCGTTGGCGTTGAAGGAGAGTTCTTTGACTCCAGCGACTGGACCGATCAGCTCGCGCCAGCGGTTGGCAAGATTTGGGGCAGAAAGGGACTCTATATCGCCGCTTCCGGCGAGGTCTTCGCGCTTGATCAGTTCGACGGCGATCTCGGCGATGTTCGTGCTGGTTGAATTCCCCATGTCGCCCATGGGACCGCCGCTGCCTTCAAAGGGTTGCCCGCCGATGGTCACAACGGCGTTCTCAAATGGTTCGCCGTGTCCTTCTTTTTTGATTTCTTCGATCAGTTGGTCGAGGCCAGTTTGCATCTGCTCAATGGCGCGGGTGGTCAATGCGACGGGAGTACCTTCAGGCATGACGAGCTTAGCCACAATGTAGTCGGAGGGAACGGGCGGGAAAAAGACGAAGGGTAGATGCTTGCCACCCAACATGCCGAACATGATCATGAGAATGGCTATGAAAAAGGCGGCGGTTGCGTAACGGAAATTAATGGCTAGCTTTAAGAAGGGACGGTAGCGGTGCTCGATAAAGCGTTCTAGGCTGTCGGCAATTTTACGTTGTTGCTTTTGCAGCCAGTTGATTTTTTCGCGCTTGTTGCCGCCAACTTTACACAGAGTGAGGTGATAGGGTAGGACTAGCTTTGACTGAATGAGTGACCAAATGAGAGTGGCGATGACGACGACGGGGATCGGGTAAAAGAACTTACCGAGGAAACCGGGAATGGTCAGAATCGGCAGAAATGCCACGATGGTGGTCAGCACGGCAAAGGTGACGGGAATGGAAACCTTTTTAGTGCCTGCAACAGAGGCCTCGACGCCTGCGCCGCCGTGCTTTTGAAATTGGGTAAAGACGCTCTCGCCGACGATGATTGCATCGTCCACGACGATGCCTAGTACAAGTATAAAGCCAAAGAGCGAGGCGAGGTTGATACTGATGCCTAGTGCAGGGAGAAAGAGCATCGAGCCGAGGAACGAAATCGGTATTCCCAGCATGACGAAGAAGGCAAGCGAGGGGCGCAGAAAAAGCGTAAGGATGAGTAGAACTAGGAGAAGACCGTAGATACCATTCTCGATGAGCATCTGGAGGCGGCCTTTGAGGTAGTAGGTGAAGTCGCGGAAGACTTCAACTTGTATGCCTTCGGGCAGGTCATTATTAATTGTTTTAGCAAACGTCTGCACCCGGCTTGAGACGTCGAGTGCACTCTCATCGCCTACTGCGTAGATGCGTAGGAGCACGGCGCGTTGACCGTTAAACTCGGTTATTAGGGGATCATCGACAAAACCATCCTCGACTGTGGCGAGATCCCGCACGCGAACAACGGTACCATCTTGTCGGGTGATCACGGGAATGTCTTCAAAGCCTAAACCAGTGTAGGCCTTACCTGTCGTGCGGAGAAGAATCTCGCCTCCCTGTGATTTAATAGAGCCACCCGGGATATCGACTGAGCTACTACGGATGGCCTGTACGATATCGTCGAAAGTAAGGCCATACTCTCGTAGTGATATTTCCGATACGTTGATCGAGATCTCAAATTCAGCCACTCCTTTGAGATCGACCTGGGTGATGCTCTCGCGGACGTTTAGTTCGTCGCGAATGAACTCGGCAATCTCTTTGAGCGTCTTTACATCCGTATTGCCATAGATTGCGAGGGATATGACTTCATTGCGGATGAGTAACTCTTCGACCGTAGGTTCTTCGGCCTCTTCGGGGAGATTATCGATAGTGTCGACGCGCACTTTTATTTTATCGGACACTTCGGTCGCGTCGTAGCCGCGCTCGACTTCGACGAGCAGAGTGCCGATTCCTTCGCCAGCTGTGGCAGTCATTTTCTTAATGCCGTCCACATCTTGGATGCGGTCTTCGATCAGTTCGACGATGCCGCTTTCGACTTCTTCGGGGGCAGCGCCAGGGTAAGGGACTGAGATGCTGACGATATCGAGATCTAGCTCGGGGAAGAGCTCGAGCTTGATATTCATGGCCGCAAAAATACCCGTTACAACGGTAATGCCTGCTAGAAGGTTGGCGGCGACGCCATTTTGTGTGAACCAACGAATCATGAGGAGAAAGAATTAGAAATTATGAAACAGAGCGTTTAATTGATAACCTCGACGGCCATATTCTCTATGTAGTAGGCGATAGGGCTAGTGGCGACTCGCTCACCAGGCTGGAGGCCGGCGGTGATGATGACTTCCTTGGAGTCGCTTTTGATGATCTGGACTATACGGGTTTCGAGTAAGCCAGAGTCGTTGACGATATAAACGCTATCAGAGCCGCGTAAGGCGTATCTTGGCAATACGTAGGCCTCGCTAAGGTCACGACCTTCGATCTCGGCTTGTAAAAAAGTGCCGCGGCGTAGGGTGTGTTGATCAAGTCTAGGAGCAAAGGGAGTTTGGACTCTGGCCACGACGTAGAGTAGCCGGCTACTGGGGTCGACGTTGTCTTCTATGCGAATGAGTGGTGCTGTGCGAGTGTGTTCGCCATTGCCTTGCGTGAGTTTAACGAAGCGCTGGCGCTTGGTCCGCTGGTCAAGGAGGAAAGCTTCTTTTTCAGTGATAGGTAGGCGTATTTCAGCGCTTCCGGTCGCGTAGATACGGCCGAGTGGGTTACTCGGGCTGGCGGTGACGAACTGGCCGAGATCGATTTCCTTGCTGAGTACAATGCCATCGTAGGGCGCAATGATTTCTGAGCGGGCAAGGTCGCGCTGGGCACGTTTGAGTTTGGCTTCGGCGCTGGCGATTCGGGCTTTGGCTTGGGCGAGTTGTGGTTTACGTAGTGTGAGTGCACTGGCTTTCCCGTCTCCGAGCACCTGCCAGTCGGCGGCGGCTTGTTCGGATTGTGCTTCTTCTTGCGCTAGCGCGAGCTCCGCATCGGCCAAGTCGGCCGATGCGTTGGCAGCGGCGGCTTCATAGTCAGCGGGATCAATTTTAATTAGACTATCGCCCTTTCTGAAGTGATTCCCTATGCGGAAAGAGTCGCTCACTTCGATCACGCGACCACTGACTTCGGCAATCAGATCGGTTTCTACGGTGGGCAGAAGTGTGCCTTGGCTGCTAACTGTGAGCTGAACGGACTGCGGTTGCACGGCGATGACCTCGACGCTCGCGATAGGACGCTGGGGCGTGACCTCGGCGGCGTCTGGCTTGAATATGACGAGCGTTGCAGTGATAATTGCAGCGATGAACAAAATGAATATAGGGAGGATGAATTTCATGGTAAAATAGTGGTGGGTGTATGCCCTGAGGGTGCTTTAGTCGCCGTTTATGTTGGAGTGATTCTTTAGCGTTTCGGGCGGCGGCTGAATTACGCCGCTGTGATCAAATGCGCCACCGAGTGCTAGATATAGATCGACGCGGTTTTGTAAGAAGAGGTTGGCCACAGTGAGGAGGCGGCCACGTGCGGCATCAGCGGTGCGCCTGGTGTCGAGGGCGGTGAGAAAATCGCCAGTGCCGCTTCGGTAGCGATTCCATGCGAGTGATTCGGCGGCGGCGGCCTCTTCGGCGGCGATGGCAAGCTTAGCTTGTTCGCGACGGATGAATTGCTCGGCAGCAAGGGTGGTTTCGACTTCAAGGTAGGCGCGTAGTGCGCTCTCGCAGTAATTGGCAGCCGCTTGGTCTCGGAGTGCGGCGCTACGATCGATATTAGCGATGATACGCCCGCCTTGGAAGATCGGTTGCGTGAGATTTCCCGCGAGTGCCCAAATACCGAAGTCCCCATTGAGCAGGTTTTCGAACTCCTGCGAAGAGGTCCCGCCCGATGCGGTCAAACTGATCTGTGGTAGGAGGTTCTTTTTGGAGGCTCTTAGCTCGCGATCGGTGGCAGCGAGTTGGCGCTCGGCTGCTACCAGATCTGGGCGTCGTTGGATAAGATCGGCTGGGAGACCGGCGGGGATCGTCGGTGGAAGACTGGGCAAAGTAATGGCGGCATCAAGAACTCCTGCGGGGTAGCGCCCGAGGACGACTTCCAGGTTGCGAGTGGCCTGATCAAGAGCTCGCTGGCGAGAGACAGCGTCGGCTTCGGCGGAAGCCACCTGAGTATGGATACGGCGCAGGTCAAAGCCTTCAGTTAGGCCGAGTTTAAAGCGGGATTCGAGAGCGCTTTGATTGTAGCGGTAGGCTTCTGCCGTACGCTCTGCGAGGGCGAGCTGTTGCTGGGCTTCTATTAGGTTGAGCCATCCTTTCGTTGTCTGCGCAGCGAGCGAGAGACGAGCCGCGTCGAGGTCGGCTTGGTAGCCCTCAACGCGAGCGACAGCAGCAGATGTTTGGTCGCGTAGGCGTCCCCAGAGGTCGATTTCCCAACGGAGGTCGAGCGCAAGGTCGTAGTTTTCAAAAACTACGCCACCGGTGGGGTTAGGACCAAATGTATTGATCTTTTGGCGAGCGCCGTTGAGTCCTAGTCCCAAGCTAGGCTTCAGATCGGCTCCCGAGATACGTGCTTCGGCGACGGATTGGGCAAAGCGTGCTGCGGTGGCTTTGAGGCTCGGGCTCTGGGCGAGCGCTTCGAGCACGAGCGCTTCGAGTTGAGGTGATTTGAAGTCTGCCAGCCAAGCGGTAGGTGCAGTGTTGAAGCTTTGACTGCTCCATGCTGTAGGAAGATCGATGGCAGGTGGTTCGCTGCGGTCGGGCGAGGTGGCGCAGGCGGTTAAGAGCAGGGTCGTGGCAGCGAGACTTAGACATTTTAAAGCAGTCACGCATGAGCGAGTTTTTCTATTGTCGATTGTAGATGTGTGTAGATGGAACATTATCTCTGCTGAAAGCCGGCCACAACAAAGGTGGTTAATTCGTGTAATATCTTATCGAGATTCTTGCCGTCTAACTTACCATCAGAGATCGTTTCGAGGCGAACTTGCTCGATCACGGTGCCGATCATCGTGCTAACGGAGAGAAAGAAGCGGTATTGTATCTGCTCGGGGGAAAGCTCAGGGCAGCTACGGTGGATTTCATCCATGAAGCACTTGGAGAGATCTGCAAAAAACTCTTTGTGCAAGCCGCGCATGAACTCGGCGGGCTCAGTTAGAGCACGACCAATAATTTGTATGAGGCTGGTGTCGTTGACGGAAGCGGAACCAATACCAGTGAATAGGGGGCGAAAGAGTGTATCGTAGATCGTCGTGAGTGGAACAGGGTCGGGCGCGTGCGCTTCGATCTGCTGGTTGAGTAGTAGGTGACGTTGCTGGTTAATCGGCTCGAAGCGATCGCGCAAAAGCGCACGCATAAGATTCAATTTGGAGCCGAAGTGGTAGTTGACAGCAGCCAAGTTGACCTTGGCCTCATGCGTGACTTGCCTTAAGGTCATGGCTCGGTAGCCCCCTTGAGCAAAAACTTTACCAGTTGCGCTCAATATTTTTTGCCGAGTCTTGTCCGATACTGAACGCTCGTCTTTTTTAGGGGTTTTCATTTTTTCAAACACTTGTTTAAAAAGTTACCTAGGTCAACTGTAGTATTTAATTAATGCGATGATTGCGCCTTGTCAGCTTAAGCTGGGCTATCTTTGCTGAAGCTATGTCTGAACAATCGAAAATTCGCTGTGGAGTGGTCGGCACTGGTTATTTGGGGCAGCACCATGCCCGTATTTATGCTGCTCTAGACGAGTGTGAACTCGTTGGTATCGTGGAGGCTGATGATGTTCGCGCTGCTGAAATCTGCGAAAAATTTGATTGCCAGCGTTTTGACTCTGGAGATGCGCTCGCAGCGGCCTGTGACGCGGTCAGTGTGGTCGTGCCGACCGATAAACACTGCGAAGTCGCTGTGCCACTGCTACTTGGCGGCTGCCATTTGCTGATCGAGAAGCCGCTTTGCACGAGCCTTGTCGAGGCAGAAGAAATTCTAGCGGCGGCAAAAGCCAAGGGCTGCATTGTGCAAGTCGGGCACATTGAGCACTATAATCCCGTGATGGGCTTTTTGGAAAATGCAGTCACTGATCCACAGTTTATCACGGCCGATAGACTCGCACCTTTTAACCCGCGTGGCACGGAAGTCGGGGTGGTACTCGATCTCATGATTCACGATATCGGCGTGATCCTGGCGCTTGTGCGCTCGCCCGTAAAGCAGGTGGATGCGGTTGGAGTCAACGTGCTTTCAAATTCGGAAGACATCGCGAATGCGCGTATCACCTTTGAAAATGGCTGTGTGGCCAATATCAACACTAGTCGCGTGAGCACGAAAAAGGTGCGTGAGATTCGTGTCTTCCAACCGCAAAATTATTTATCGCTCGATTTCCAAGAACAAAGTGGGCACTTCCTACGCAAAGTAGACAGCGAGCTTCTGCGCGAGGAAATCCCGATCGAAAAGGATGAGCCCCTCAAACTAGAGCTAGCCTCTTTTGTGCAAGTTGTGAAAAGTGCGGGTAAACCAAAGGTCGGCGCTGAACTCGGTAGGTCCGCATTGGAGCTAGCCATCCAAATTACCGAGCTGATCCACTCACCTAAGTAACCGTGTCAAAATCGCTTACAGCTACTACGGATTTCCCTGCACCGATCAACGGTCGGCCGGATTTGCTCATCATCGCTGGTGAGCACTCAGGGGATGAGCACGCCGCGCTGCTACTCGCAGATTTACGTGCGAAACAACCCGATTTGAAAGTTGCCTGCCTTGGCGGGGTCGAGCTACAGGCAGCTGGTTCGCAATTGCTCTACGATCTGACGGCGGTATCAATCGTCGGCTTCGTCGAAGTGGTGCGCTATTATAGTTTTTTCAAAGGTCTCTTTGATCGCACCCTCGATTGGATCGAGCGCTACGAGCCGAAGCATATTTGTTTTGTCGATTACCCTGGTTTTAATTTACGCCTCGCCGAACAATTGACCAAGCGTGGTTTAAGTAAAAAGGGCGGTGGCAAAATTGGCCTCAGTTATTATGTAGGGCCGCAAGTTTGGGCATGGAAGGCAAAACGCCGCTTCAAAATGGCGCAAATACTGGATCGACTGGGTGTAATTTTCCCCTTTGAGGTCGAATGCTTTGCCGACACAGACTTGCCTACGGAGTTTGTTGGGCACCCCTTTGTCCGTGAAAGCTGGCAAGCGCCGTTTCGCTACGAGGCAGATGCGCCGGTCCTACTGCTCCCTGGGAGCCGAAGCGCGGCGGTGGGACGAATATTCCCGCTCTTGCTCGCGGGCTTTCGGAAAGCTCGGGAGTCGAAACCTGCGCTTAAAGCGACGGTGGTCTACCCTAGTGCGAAGATTCGGGATTTACTGGAGTCGACTTTGGCTATGCAGCCAGACTTGGCTCAGCAGATTGAATTCGTTTCCAATAAAACTGAGAACTTGCCCGGCAGTGCTGTGTTGATGAGTTCTGGCACTATGTCTCTCGGCTGCGCGCTTTCGGCCATACCAGGGGCGATTGCGTATCGGCTCAATCCAATGAGCTACTGGCTCGGGCGAATTTTAGTGAAGGTCAAATACATCGGTATCGCCAACTTGCTACTGGATCGTCCATTGCACCCAGAGTTTATCCAAGCTGCGGCGAGCCCTGCGCAACTGAGTCGGCAACTGTTGCGAGCCTTGGATCAAAGTGAAGCAGCAGCAGAGGCTCAAGACGGAGCAGTAGAGCTACGCGAATTACTCCACGCTGGCAGAGATGCCAGTGCCGCAGAGTGGTTAGCAAAAGGATTGTGAGATCGTGGCGTGTCTACTTACGAGAACTCAATGTATGCTTAGTAACTCGTAACTATCGTGCGCTCATTGCCTACGATATGGGCACAAGCGAACAAACCGCCGCGGGACTAGGCACCGATGACTAAATCCGCATCTCCTTTAGGTTGGCAGCAGCAGAGTAGGGCGTTGCCCTCGTCGGGTTCACCCGTGTGGCCATTTGGATAATCGACCTCTCCAGAGAGGATCGGTTGTTGGCAAGCGGTGCAGTTACCCATGCGGCAGCCATAGTCGAGATCGAGATCATGGATCTCGCCAAGTTCGAGAACGCTTTCTTCATTTCCCGTCCATGGAGCGGTAACCCCTGATTTTTTAAATACAATATTAGCCATACATTTTAAACAATTCACTGTTCACTACAATGCAACTCGTTTTGCTATCTTGTTATTCTGAATAAATCATGATTAGGAATTAATTTGAGGCTTTATTGCTAAATTCTACTTTGTAGCCTCTAACCACCTATATATGTCAAAAATTCGCCAAATCGACTACACTACACCACGCACGCTCGTTTCTTACAGTGGTAAGCGCACCGTTCGCATGACCGGTCAGGAGAATCGCTATAAATTTTCGGGTGTCTTCATCGCAGGTGAGGAGGATGAGTTTGCCAAAATTGGCGAGGAGCGCAAAGACTGGCAAAAGAGTGCCTTTCCGCTGCCATGGACGGATTCGCCTGATGTGGTCGAGCCAGAATCCTAATATTTATCCCGCTCTGCGCTTGACAGGGCGGGGCGGAACTCCTTTCTTCTTCGCTTTTCTCCAATCGCGGCGTTCTGCCGATGATTCCAGCTTTTCTAATTATGGCACTTAAAATTCGTCTCCAACGTCACGGCGCAAGCCACCGTCCTTTTTATCGTATGGTCGTCACCGAAGCACTTGCGCGTCGTGATGGTCGTTTCGTCGAAGTGCTTGGCACTTACGAGCCACAAGCTAAGCGCGCAGAGGACGAACTTAGCGTCAAGCTCGACCGCGTAGATTACTGGAAGTCTGTGGGTGCGAAGCCTACCGACACAGCTGCTAGCCTGATTCGCAAGGCTCGTCGCGAGGCGCCAGCTGAGGCATCCGCCGAAGCGTAAAGCATTTCCCGCATCGCGGGAGAACTCGATTCTCTGCTCCCATGCACCTCGAGTTCGATATCATAACCCTCTTCCCAGAAATGGCGGAGGGTTTTTTTGCGTCCAGCATGCTGGCTCGCGGTCAGAAGAATGGCTTGATCGATATCCGCACTCACCAGCTCCGTGACTGGACGAAGGACAAACACAATAAGACTGACGAACTGCCCTACGGCGGCGGTGCTGGAATGGTAATGAAACCTGAGCCGATCTTTGCTGCGGTCGAACAACTGAAGAAACCCCAGAGCAAAGTCGTCTATATGGCGCCCGACGGCCTGCCCTTGACTAGCCAGCTAGCCCGGGAACTTGCCCAGGAAAAGCACCTGATTATACTCAGCGGTCACTATGAAGGGGTCGACCAGCGCGTGCGCGATGACCTCGTCGATCTAGAGGTCAGTATAGGTGATTATGTGCTGACTAATGGCACCCTTGCGGGGGCGGTGATGATCGATTGTGTGAGCCGATTTATACCTGGCTTTTTAGGTGACGAAAAATCCTTGACGGAGGAATCATTCATGAGCACCTTCCTCGGCTTTCCTCAATATACGCGTCCTGCAGACTTTCGCGGGTTGCGTGTGCCAGAGGTTCTCCTATCTGGAGATCATGCCGCGATTGCAAAATGGCGGCAGGAGCAACAGACAGAAAAAACGCGTCAACTACGCCCCGACCTTTTAGATACATAAATTTTAATACAAAAACGGAGAATTCCAGAATGAGCCAAGCAATCCTCGAAGAAATCACTAAAGATCAACTCACCGACGACCGCGCCGACTTTAAGGTAGGGGATGGCGTTCGCGTTCACCTCAAGGTTAAAGAAGGTGACAAGACTCGTATCCAGATCTTTGCTGGTATTGTTATCTCTCGCCGCGGCGGTGGTATCCAAGAAGCATTCACCGTGCGTCGTATCGCATCGGGTGTTGGTGTGGAAAAAGTTTTTCCTGTGCACAGTCCGTCGATTGAAAAAGTTGAGATCGATCGCGAGTCTGTTACCATGCGTGCTCGTATGTTCTACATGCGTGATCGTATCGGTAAGGCCGCTAACCTAGTTAAGGAAAAGCGTCTTGTCGAAGCAGGCCGCAAATAAGCAGTCCACTATCACTTTTCAAAAAGGCCGACCCGCGAGGGGCGGCCTTTTTTAGTTGTGCGCGCTATCGCATTAACAATGATTTATCCATAATCAACACGCGCCTCGCATATGCAATCGGACGACGACCTTCAAACGACGCTTTCTAAATGGCCTTTCATCCTCGGTGATGTGCTCCTGGTCGCTACCGCTCTAGCCATCTCGATATTGGGTGATTGGCAGCTATCTAACTGGCAAGTTGCCTCCTGTGTCATCTCGGTCGCGCTTGGCGCGGCACTTTTTGTGTTACCCTATATAGTAGAGTTTCAGGTGCGTCTTCGGGAAGAGGCTGAGGATCGCACCGCCGATCTACGTATTTTACAGCGCCGCATTGTGAGCGCGCAGGAGCAAGTCGAAGCTGTGGTCGAGCGCATGGAGACCTCCGAGGTTGGTCTTAGCAATCTAGCACACGCTCATCAGCCCGACATGGCGGTGCCTATTCAGGCGCTTGAGGGAAAAATCGATCCACTCAATAAAGAGCAATCCAAGCAATCCGCGCAGCTGAAAGCTCTCGCCAAGCAAGTTGAAGCCTTGGCTAAATCACTAGACGCTAAGGCAGATATTAGCTCGGCTCAAGTGGTCGAATCTCCTGAGCCAGAGGAGTCGACTGAGGAAAAAGTCGAGGAGCCCGAAAAGCCAGCGCTGCTTGAAGTCACCCCCGAGGAACCAATTGCCAAGAAAACGCGTGCCCCGCGCAAGCCCCGCACGCCTGAACCAAGCTTGCTCCAGCGCGCGATTGAGCAAAAGCAGGACAAGTCCTCCGAGGCAGTCAGCCGTATTATTGAATCTAGGTCAAAGAAGTCGCTATCAGAAGAAGCCCTTGCCGTAGAGCCGACGCAAGAAGCGCCCAAGCCAGAAACTGAGAAGTCCGCCAAAGTTAACAAAGCGAAAGAGCCCTCACCACCAGCCGAAAAGCCCGAAGTGAAACCCGAGTCGCCTCTAGAGGAAGAAGTGCCTGTGCCACTCGACGAAGAGATCATTCCAGTACCTGCCGAGCCTGTCACCGAGGAACCTGAAACTCAGCCAGTTGAGTCTGAAGATATGTTTGGCGACGTGGTTCCTCCACCAGTGAAGAAGCCCGTGCGCACTAAAAAAAGCGATAGCGCGGTCATAGCCTCCGTCTTTATTGGGATAGGGAACAAGCCTTTCGTCCGCGGCAGTGGGGCAGGTCTAAATTGGGACAAGGGCATTGCCATGGAGTTTGTAGAGATCGGTAAATGGCAATGGATTCCACCTGCTGATCTTGATGAGCCAGTTGAGCTACAGCTCTTCAGGAATGACGAGGATGCGGATAGTACTGGAAAATACACCCTAGAGCCCGGACAACAGCTCGACTTATCACCTGTTTTCTAAAACCTCTCTGGATCTAATCAGGTCACCTAGATAAAAGGTTCTCGATTCCAGCGGCCATAAACAAGCCGAACGCACCCACCCACTACTCCGCTCCTGCTTTACGCCAAAGCTGCTCGATGAGCGCCACATCAATGCCGTCCGTCGTCACGGCGGAGCCAAGCGCTGTCATGGTGACGAAGCGTAGACGTCCGCGGCGGTTCTTTTTATCACGCTGCATCGCGGCCATCAGGTCGCTTGATTTGAGCGGCTCATTTAGACGAGTCGGCAATTGAAATTGGTGAAGCACTTTATCGGTGAGGGCGATATTACTGGCAGGCATTTGCTCTAGCGCCACAGAAAGTTGCGTGGCTAGACTCAGGCCGATGCCGACAGCTTCTCCGTGCAGGTATTGTCCGTAGCCAGCCGCATTTTCTATAGCGTGCGCAAAGCTATGCCCGAGATTAAGTAAGGCGCGACCACCCAAGACAGCGGTCTCTTTTTCGTCATCAGCTACGATCTGTGCTTTGATCGCGCAGCAGCGGCGAATAATGGCAGGTAGTTCAGGCGAGTTCGCATCGAGTCCTTTGAGCGCGACGAGATCGTTGAAAAGTTCAAGGTCGCCTAACATGCCGTATCTGTCTCTTATACACATCTCCGAGCCCACGAGACCAGAGAGGATC
>OJBN01000302.1_pt1 | contig 13248 bp, 15 predicted proteins | sample 1590441 | NCBI WGS metagenome assembly OJBN01 (sample SAMN05416760, study PRJEB24817) | seawater metagenome | isolation source: Sea water | place: Canada:Atlantic | collected 2013-07 | reverse complement strand
CGCTCGTCGGCAGCGTCAGATGTGTATAAGAGACAGCGCACCAGTTGTTACTTTTTCTGCACCAAAAATCTGTTCCTCGGCAATTCGCCCACCACACGCAACCCGCAAATCTGCCAGCAATTTATCAACTGCCATGGAAATACGGTCACCTTCAGGCAATCGCATTACCATACCCAATGCGCGGCCACGCGGAATAATCGTTGCTTTGTGAATCGGGTCTGATGCCGGCGAATGAAGCGCAACAACAGCGTGCCCTGCTTCGTGATAGGCAGTCAGTTTCTTTTCATCATCAGTCATCACCATAGAGCGGCGCTCTGATCCCATCATGACCTTATCTTTGGCTTCTTCAAATTCTGCCATCGAGACGGTACGCTTTCCCTTACGGGCAGCAAGAAGGGCGGCTTCATTCACCAAATTGGCAAGGTCAGCACCTGAAAATCCGGGTGTACCACGTGCAATGATCCGTGGCTCAACATCGCCTGCAAGAGGCGTTTTACGCATATGGACCTTCAGGATACGCTCACGGCCCAACACATCTGGGTTCGGCACAACAACCTGACGGTCAAAACGTCCCGGACGCAGTAAAGCCGGGTCCAGCACATCTGGTCTGTTAGTTGCTGCAATCAGGATAACGCCTTCATTTGCTTCAAAACCATCCATCTCAACAAGCATCTGGTTCAGCGTCTGTTCACGCTCATCATTGCCGCCCCCAACGCCGGCGCCGCGATGGCGTCCAACAGCGTCGATTTCGTCAATAAAGATGATACAAGGTGCATTTTTCTTGCCCTGCTCGAACATATCGCGAACACGGCTTGCACCCACACCAACAAACATCTCAACAAAGTCTGAGCCTGAGATGGTAAAAAACGGCACATTTGCTTCACCAGCGATTGCCCGTGCAAGCAACGTCTTACCTGTTCCTGGAGGACCGACAAGCAGCACGCCTTTTGGAATCTTACCGCCAAGCCGTTGAAACTTCCCCGGGTCTTTCAGAAACTCTACAACTTCTTCGAGTTCCGTTTTTGCTTCATCAATCCCGGCAACATCTTCAAAGGTAATTCGCCCACTATGTTCGGTGAGAAGTTTAGCGCGCGATTTGCCAAACCCCATCGCGCCGCCTTTGCCGCCACCTTGCATCTGGCGCATGAAGAAAATCCAAACGCCAATAAACAGCAGCATAGGAAACCATGAAACCAGCACAGAGAAGAAGCCTGGCATATTACTCTCATCGGGGCGGGCATCAATGCGCACGTCATACTGGCTAAGGCTAGACACAACATCTGCGCCATCCGGCATATAAGATGAGATAACATCACCTTCGCGGGTTCGGCCGCGTAGATTATTGCCTTCAATCATCACTTCTTTGACAGCCCCACTTTTCACCTGCGCAAGGAAGTCAGAATAAGCAACCTTGCTGCTAGGCTGACCAGTTGTTGGCGCCTGAAAAATATTGAATAGCGCCATTAATGCAGCACCAATGATAAGCCATATTGCGATATTGCGTCCGAGGTTATTCACGTCTTAAATCCTGTTATCATTAACGCGCCGGCGCACTCACTTAGCCGGGGCAGGGAAAAAACTGTCATTTTAGGGGTATTACCAACCCCTGTTTGCCGTGCATCATGACGCCACCTGCTCTGATATAAAGCAAATAACTCGTCGTACTTTCCAAAGTGGGGTGTAACCCCCTCCGCGTCAAGAGGATGAAGCAGGGGAATCATCTGCCCAAATGCCGCAGGCACACCGCGTAGAGCCTGATAGTATGCAGACAGCTTATCACGCTGTGCCCATCCTGCACTACCAAGACGGGTAATCCTGCCGTGATGCGTGCTATGGATAAGCCATCGTCTATCAAATATAATAAAGCTATTTGCCTCTATACTGACTGAAAATGCATCCTGCCGACCAAATTCAGGGCCAATCTGAAGGAGCCGGCCATTTGGCCGCAGAAGACAGCCCGATATTGTCCGTGTTTGTTGGTCGCACACAGCCAGAATAGCCTTTGTTAGTGACGCCTCAGACGGCGGGTAATCAGGAGCGCCGTGCCGCAAGACAGCCTGGCGAATAAGGTGCATCTGCAAGATAGGAGGCGCATCATAAAACGCTGAGAACGCGATGCTGGTCATCAGCGGTGTGATATGACAATGTCGCGCAGAAAAGATATCAGCCTGCGCTGTCATAACCGAGGTGAGCGCCCGAGCAGCACTGCCAAGCCGGATAAGCTGGGCTGGAAGGCTAGGCTCTGCGGCAAGGAAGTTCCGGATACGTACCCGCTCATAAGCTATCTGTTCATTTGACGGGTCAGAGACCGTCTTAATACCTGCCTTAGCGCAATAATCAATAAGCTCATCTTTGGGAAGGCAGAGAAACGGGCGAACGCAGACAACACCATTTAACAGCCTTGCAGGCAGGATACCCCCTGCCCCAGCAAGCCCTGTTCCATGTGCTAGCCGCATCGCAATTGTTTCAGCCTGATCATCCCGATGATGGCCAAGCATAAGAATACCGCGCTTATCTTGGACATATGTTGTCAAAAGGGCAAAGCGGTGCTGGCGGGCCCATTCCATCTTTCCCGACACTGCCGGAGGCGCAGATACAGTCAAGCAAACAGCAGATATGCCCCGTGCCTGCAGCTGGCCAAGAACAGCACGCGCTTCATCAGCTGAATTAGCCCGCAGGCCATGGTCAATAATAAGTGCCTGATGGGGATGTCCAGCCATGCGGCACACCCTGTCAACAACATCACAAAGCGCCATGCTATCAGGCCCGCCAGAGACTGCCGTAAAGACAGGCTGGCCAGACCATATAGCAGCACTATGCCGAAGAGCAGAAAGACAGGCCGAAACAGGTTTATCAAGACAGGTGGGTGTTAACAGAGCCGTCTGGCTCCTCGCCCCCATTTAGTTAACGCAGCCGGAACCCGCTGACAGTTCGGCAAGTCGGTCTGTGAAGCTGTCAGGTGGCTGGTCCAGAAAAGCCGGAAGCGACTGGTAAATGTTACACGCCTGTTCATCATTCGCAAACTGGGCAACTGATTCAGCAATCCATAATGTTGTGTCTGCCAAGCGGGCATCACCATCATATAATTTATTAAAGCTTGTGAATGTCATCGCCGCATTTTCATATTGGCTCTGCATAAACTGCACACGCCCCAACCAGAAGAGCGCATCTGCGGCGCGTTCATCATCTGGATGAAGCTCACGGAACTCGCTAAAGGCCGTCTCAGCGGTTGGTAAATCATTGCGCAGTGCAAGACCAAGGGCAAAACGATACTGGTCTTCAGCGCCCGCATCAGGCAACACAGACGGTTTAACAATAACAGGCGTTGCCTCGCCAACGTTAGTATTGGCATTCGTTTGGGTACTGTCAGACACTGTAGCAAGGTCTGTTGGGCGTAACGTATCACCACTATTTTGCAAAGAGGTAGGCTCAGTCTCTGTTTGGTTATTATCACCCACACCCAGCTGCGCATTTAACGTATTTTCATCAATCGTCCAGACAGTTTCGCCTGTGGCAACATCACGGCTCATACTAACTTCAGGCGCACTGCCCACGGCTGTTACATCCTGCTGGGCAAGCTGTGCGCTCAAATCTGCGTCCGACAGGCTCAACAAGGTCTGCATGCGCTTTTCCATCCGAAGTACGCGGAATTCAACATCAGATGAAAGCTCAATAGTCCGCTTCATCCTTTGTTCTAGAATATTTATCGAATCTGTAAGCCGTGCCAGTTCCATCTTAACAGACTTAAAATCGCCAGACTGTCCTGACTCAGCGGCTACCGCCGATGCAGACACCTGATCAATCTGAATTGTCAAGGACCGCAATTCGGTTTCCACAAGCCCCGTCATCGCTTTCAGACTATTTTCTAATGTGTCCATGCGAAGCTGTTGGCGCGCTAAAAGCTGGTTCGCACTATCGGCAGTCTGCGCCGCAACAGGAGAGATGATCGAAAAACTCATTACCAGAACAAAAACCTTAAATAAGGCATGTGCTCCAGAATGCGGTGACCAAGAAAGAAAATTAATCATATGAGCTACCAGTGTTAAGGCTTGATAAAAGAAACATTAGATGCAGACGAATAATTGCCAACATGACAATGACAATGACAAAAGAATGGTCTCATTAGCATGATTTATACGATAAACCAAAGGCGAGACTTGTGACGTTTATCACCCAAATTAGGCTGAAATTAGGCACATAATCACATGTCATAAAAAAGGTTCTGCTTGGATTCACCCAAACAGAACCTAAAATATATACTAGCTACCCAGATGGGTATGCAACCAAATCGCCCTAATTAAGAGCTGTTACAGCACGTCTGTTTTTCGCCCAAGACACATCGTTTGAGCCAACAGCAACCGGACGTTCCTTACCGTAGGAAATAATCCGGACACGCGCAGCATTTACACCCTTCGCAACCAGATAGTCGCGGGTTGCTGCAGCACGGCGCTCGCCAAGAGCAAGGTTATATTCGCGTGTGCCACGTTCATCCGCATGGCCGCCAATGACAACACGCAAAGTAGGTGATGCCTGCATGAAAGCAGCTTGTCTGTTAAGCGTTGCCTGAGCAGCGTCCGTCAAAGAGGCGCTATCGAAGCCAAAGAGCACTGTATTGCCAACTGACGCTAACTGGTTCTCAGCTATCGTACGTGCACTTGGTGCTTCTGAGCTACTAGTGGCAGCTTCGGTTGCTGCGGTACTGCTAGAAGATGCGGCAGCCGTTGCGCTAGAAGATTGAACTTCACTGGCACCATCACTTGATGAGGTTGATGCTGTTTCACAAGCGGCCAATAAAAGAGATGCTGCAAAGAGCGGTAATAAGCGTTTAATCATGGATTTAGACCTCCAATGGCCTGTTCCGGCGTCCCGGAACCTGTAAGAAAAAAAAACAAGCTGGTAGTCTGTCCTGAAACAATAATCATATAAAAGTGTTTTTCAGACTGTTCCATCTCAAAGCATCACTAGTCAGAACATATTCAAGTATCAAAATCAACCTATATTTGCATCTAGTTAGCCAATTTAGTTCGCCTCCTTTACTGCAGAAGCGGTGACCATGCCGGGTCACTTGCATCTGCTGGTGTGCTAACACGGCGTTCATTAAATCCAGTAATATCGACACGATACAGATATGTCTCGCCGCCCTGACCGTCATTTGAGACAGGTTCCTGTTTAAAATACATCAGAACCCGTCCATTTGGCGCCCATGTCGGGGCCTCAACCAAGAAGCCGCGAGCAAGAAGCCGCTCTCCACTTCCATCGACATTCATTACGCCGATAAAAAATTCGCCTTTGAACATCTTTGTAAAGGCGATGATATCGCCGCGCGGTGACCAGACAGGCGTTGCATAACGCCCTTTCCGAAAGCTGATACGTTTCACATTTTTCCCATTGGCGTCCATTACATAGAGTTGCTGTGAGCCACCTCTATCAGAATTAAAGACAACCCGGCTTCCATCCGGCGCAAAGGAGGGTGATGTATCTATTGAGGCAGAACGGGTTAATTGGGTAAGAGATTGCGTCCGCAAATCCATCTGGAAAATATCTGTCCGGCCATCTTGAGCCAGTGACATGATAAGCTTGTTACCATCTGGATCAAAACGGGGGGCAAAGGTCATACCCGGAAAACTGCCAAGCCGCTCTGTCCTGCCAGAGGCTATATCCAGCAGGTAAACATTTGGCTCATCATTGAAATAATTGAGATAGGCGACTTCATGCGCGGTTGGTGAAAAACGCGGTGTAAGCACTAAATCAAGCCCTGAGGTAAGAAATTTATGATTAAATCCATCCTGATCCATAATTGCGAGCCGTTTTACCCGGCGATCACGCGGCCCCGATTCAGAGACATAGACAACCTGAGTATCAAAATAGGGACTATCACCCGTAAATTCCTGATAAACAAAATCAGCAATCTGATGCGCAATCCGGCGAATGCCTGACTGGTTTGCAGACCCGCCGCCTTCAGTAATATTCCGCTGCGATACAATATCCCAGAGAACAAACTCAATTTGCAGAAGCCCATCCGCATCCAGAAATGCTGAGCCAACAAGAAGGCCTTTCGCGCCAAGCGGGGACCAGTTTGAAAAGTTAGGCCGGATAGACGGCGATTCTGGTGGTTTAATAAAAGCAGCACTATCAACCGCACTAAACAGGCCAGAGCTCACCAAATCATCTGAGATGATCTGCGATATCTGCCGACCTACCTCTGATGGCAAGCCATCCGGTCCCGTGAATTCAGCAATCGCAACTGGAATAGGCGCTATCTGACCTTCGGTAATATCCAACCTTTGTGTCTGCGCACCCACTGTGCCAGCACTGATGATAAAGAGCATAAAAGCAAAAAATGAGAGCAATAGAGTTCGCCATAGAGCGTTACCAGAGACGGTGTTTGCCGACGCACCAAATATCATCATGTCCATTTTCATCTCTAAATTCTTCTCTTTTTACCTAAGCACTTCAAAACACTACTGGTTATCTTAGCTGGCTTTATCTTCACATATTTATCGGATCAAACCCAAATATGAATTCTTTCCACAGCTCATATTTTTCTGCTGGCAGGGGTAATGGGCTTGCTTCAAGAATAGCACTGCGCGCAGCACGCGCCGCAACACTGAAAAGTTTATCTCTATTAAATCGTGATTTATCAACGATTTCAGCTCTGGTTACCGTGCCGTCACGCTCTAGCTTTACAAAGATATCTACTTTAAGCTGACTGGCGCCCTTAGCCCCAACCGGCGGGGTCCAGTGTTTCGAGATATGCGAGCGCAACCGGTCAATATCCGACACACCCAACGGCATAATAGATGAATTAGACGGTGTTTTCAGCGCATCCCCGACAGCAGCCGTTAGATTTTGGGCTAGTTGTTTGTTCAGCGCTTTTTTCTGTGCCTTCTGGTTTTCTTCAGCCTCTTTGGCCTGAGTTGCTTCTGCAAGATTCTGAAGCAGACCATTTAAGGCATCTGCCTTTTCTTTCTGGCGGCTTTGTTTGGCTAATTTATTCGGCTTTGCCTTTGGGACAGGCGTCACTTTTTTCTGCGGCGGCTTTGGCCGTGATACCGGTGCTGAAACAGGTGCTGAAACGGGCTTTTTTAAGGCCTTTGGCGCCTCTGGCTTTGGTCGTGCAACAGGCGCGCTCACTATTTTAGAGGGCAGAATTTCTGCGTCATCAACAACAGGCTTGGGAGCTACCTTTGGCGCAGGCTTCGCCTGAGCTACTGGTTTTGGAACTGGAGCTGGCGGAGCTGGCGGTGGTGGTGGTGGTTTTTTGAGTGTTTCTTCTTGTTCAACATCTGCTGCCTTCCCGCCACTATCAGCGCCAGCAAGGTTTGTGTTGGGAACGGTCTTGACGATATCAACAACAATAAGAGGCTGAGTGTCCGTTTCATCCGAAGTTAAAAAGGGCCACCCCACCGTGAATAAGGTAACCACCAGAACATGAAATCCAAGCGAGAGAGCAACAGGCTGCCGAATGAACTGTGCCATACGCTGCATCCCTATTCCTCTGGCAACTCAGCAACCAGAGCAACCCGCTCGAAACCAGCAGACTGTATCCGACCCATCAGGACAAGCACATCGCCATAGGCAGCCGCTTTATCGCCGCGCACAAAGATACGCACCTCATCATTAGCTTTGGCGATTGCCGCAAGCCGCGGAATAAGCTTATCTGGCTCAATCGCTGTTTCCTGCAAAAAAATGCTGCCATCTGCTTTCATGGTGACAACCAAGGGTGCACTATCTGCATTAATCTGACCTGCTTTTGTTTTTGGCAAATCAACCGGCACGCCAACAGTAAGAAGCGGCGCTGTCACCATAAAGACGATCAGCAGAACCAGCATGACATCCACAAACGGCGTCACATTAATTTCACCCATTGGCCTATGACGCTTTGTGCGCCGCGCTGTTCGAGTGGTGAGCTGTACGCCCATTACTTATTTCCTTCATCAAGCTGACGGCCCAGAAGCGTGCTAAATTCCTGTGCAAAAACATCAAGTGCCGAGCCGATTTTATCCAGATCAGCAGAAAATTTATTATAGGCTACAACCGCCGGTATCGCAGCCGCCAGCCCCAGCGCAGTTGCAAATAGCGCTTCAGCAATCCCCGGCGCCACAACTGCAAGGCTGGTGTTTTTGGATTCTGCAATAGACTGAAAAGAATTCATAATCCCCCAGACAGTCCCCAGCAGGCCAACAAAGGGTGATACTGACCCGATGGATGCAAGCACACTCATGCCAGATTCAAGCCGTTCCATTTCACGCGTAATCGTAAGACCCATCGTGCGTTCAATCCGTGCCAGCAGCGAATGTTTTAAATCGCCCTGCAAGGCTCTTGTCAGGCCTTTAACATTTGCGCGGCGCCATTCACGCATGGCAGCAACAAAGACCTGAGCCTGCGCGCTATCCGCATTATCACCTGTCTGGTTGTAAAGATCATCCAGCGAGCCACCAGACCAGAATTGCTCATCAAACTGAGAGGCATTACGCACCTGTCTGCGGAATTTTGTTATTTTATCAAACATAATTGCCCAGCACCAAATAGACGCACCAACAAGCAAGAACATGACAAATTTTACAATCGGATCAGCTGCGAGAAACAGACCAAAGATCGTTAATTCAGCTGCCTGTGAACTGGCTATTATTTCAGCTTCGCCCGTTGCGGCAAATGCACTTATATTCATCGAATTCTACCCTCATTCTGAATAATTTACTTAGGCTGTGCCCTCTCCGGCGACAGAAAGATGCGTGATTATTTCCCGAACGTCATCAGGAAACCGGCATGGTGCATATTTTTTGTTCACCCATACTCCTTCTACCAAAAGTCTGGCAAAAATAAGGCCAGTTTCAGGTGATATAATGTGTTGAGCCAGCCGCAATGATGCCCGTTTGAGCTGTTCCAGGCGGGTGACAACAATAATTTGGTCATGCAATTGTGCCGGCGCATGATAGCGCGCTTCAACCTGGCGAATAATAATGCCTTCGCCTGTACTGCGCAGACGCGCGCCAAGATGAATACCGCCTGCGCGTAAAACCGCAGACCGTGCCCGCTCAGCATAATTCAGATAATGAGCGTGATAAACAATGCCGCCAGCATCAGTATCCTCATATTGCACAATAAGCCCGTAATGATGACAGCCTTGATCTGGCAACAGGATTCCATCTGGATGGCAGGCTGCCACAAATTCCGCTCTGCTAAGCGGTAGCAGATTATGCATTTTCATCGCCGTTAGCCGAAGCATTATTACCGAGCAAATCAAGCTGATATGCCGCATCTTTTGGCGGCGTCAGGCCAAGATATGCCCAGCCTGTCTGCGACAAACACCGGCCACGCGGCGTTCGCATCAAAAGCCCTGTCTGCATTAAATAAGGCTCAATAACATCCTCTAGCATATCGCGCTGTTCTGACAATACCGCAGCAAGAGTATCAACCCCAACAGGCCCACCGCCATAATATTCAACAAGGCTGGTAAGATAGCGTCTATCCATCCCATCCAGACCTTTTTTATCAACATCAAGACGACCAAGAGCGCCATCAGCAAAAGTAGCTGTGACAGTATCAACGCCGTCAACCAGCGCAATATCACGCACACGCCGCAATAACCGGCCAGCAACACGGGGTGTCCCGCGTGACCGTTTTGCAATTTCAGCAGCCCCGTCAGCACTCAATGGCAGGCTGAGTTTTTCTGCCTGACGTGTCAGGATAGCAACCAATTCTTCTGCGCTGTAAAACTGCATCCGCATCTGAATGCCGAACCTGTCACGCAACGGGGTGGTCAGTAATCCTGCACGGGTTGTCGCCCCAACAAGCGTGAAGCGGGGCAAATCAATACGCACTGAGCGCGCAGACGGCCCCTCCCCGATGATAAGGTCAAGCTGACCATCTTCCATTGCCGGATAAAGCACTTCCTCAACAGCTGGATTAAGCCGGTGAATTTCATCAATGAAAAGTACATCACGCGGGGCAAGGTTTGTCAGCAACGCGGCAAGATCGCCAGCACGGGCGATAACAGGGCCGGAAGTTGCCCGAAACCCCACCCCAAGTTCGCTGGCAATAATCTGTGCCATTGTTGTCTTGCCAAGTCCGGGCGGTCCATGCAGCAATGTATGGTCCATCGCATCTTCACGCACACGGGCGGCATGGATAAACGTTTCTAAATTCCGGCGTCCCTGACCCTGCCCCACAAATTCGGCAAGCGAAAGCGGCCGCAAAGCAGTATCAGGCTGCGCGGTCTGTTCGGTCTGCTCAGCTGTAATAAGGCGCTCTGTCATGATCTATGCAGTCTCCTATACCGTTCCGAGCTGTTTTAGGGCAGCACCAATAATGGCAGATGTATCTGCTGTCTTATCAGCAGCAACCGCTTGCTGAACGGCGACAAACACTTCTGCGCGCGCATAGCCCAGATTAACAAGCGCCGATAGCGCATCTTGGATGATTTGATTGTCTGCTGCGTCTGCTGCAGGTGCGCCACTATCAAGCGAGGCAGGCGCGCCAAGGCTCATGATTGCGCCGGTTTTTGAAGCAAGCTCATTCACAATCCGAAGCGCTAATTTGGGTCCAATGCCATCTGCACGAGATACCATGGCTTTATCAGCAGCCATGATAGCCTGCAATAATTCAGCCGGGCTGAGAGCTGTTAGAATAGACAAGGATGCTTTTGCGCCAACACCTTGCACTGTCTGTAATAGCTTGAAAGCCTGCCGTTCATCATCTTCTGCAAAGCCAAACAATGTCAGCGCATCCTCGCGCACCAGCATTTCTGTCAGAAGGGTTGCGTGCCCACCAACCGGGCCAAGCCGTGCAAGCGTTCGTCCCGTCATCTGAACAAGATAGCCAACGCCATTTACATCAAGCACAACAGAATTCACATCGAGCATGGCAATTCTGCCAGAAAGCTGGGCAATCATCACAACGTCTCCTTTGCTAAGGCAGCATCAATTGCGGCCTGCAGACCGCTACCGGCAGGTGCTGAGCCTTTTTGCGCGCTAAAATTATGACCTGACTGAACACCGGCAATCGCGATTGCCAGAGCATCAGCAGCATCTGATGGCGGCTCTTCTATTGCCAACAGCCGGGCAACCATAGCAGAGACTTGTTTTTTATCTGCCTTGCCCGTTCCTGTAACAGCTTGTTTGGCGGCACGAGCTGCAATTTCGCCAACCCCAAGGCCGGCCGCACCGCACGCTTGAATAGCAACACCGCGCGCCATCCCAAGACGCAAAGCAGAGCGCGGATTTTGTGAGACAAAGATTTCTTCGATCATTGCACTTTCAGGGCGATAGTCTCTGATAACATCGCTCAGACCATCTGCAATGGCGCAGAGCCTTTCTGCATCACTCATCTTGGTTGTGGTGCGGATAATCCCATGACCTTCATGATAAAGACGGTGTGCCGAGAAACGGACAAGTCCCCATCCTGTTGCCTGAAGTCCCGGATCAATCCCGAGCATACGCATACAGTTTTATCCCTGTCCCAGTTACAGATAAATAATGACTAGCCCTCAAGCTTTGCCATTATTTCATCAGAAATTTCAAAATTGAAGGCAATATTCTGGACATCCTCATTATCATCTAATGTATCCATGAATTTCAAGAGCGTCTGCGCATGACCTTCGTCCACATCAACGCTATTCTGAGCAATCCAAGTCAACTGAGCTTCCTGCGGGGCTCCGAACGCCGCATCCAGAGATTCTCTGACCGCATTGAAATCTTCGGGGTTTGTTGTGATGACATGCACATCTTCGTCTGATTCAACATTATCAGCACCTGCTTCCAATGCTGCTTCAAAAACTGTATCTGCATCTCCGGCAGAGGCGTCAAAAATCATCTGACCTACCTTGTCGAACATGAAAGAAACAGACCCCGTCTCACCAAGCGTACCACCGAATTTATTAAAGGCTGCCCGCACCTCTGATGCTGTCCGGTTCCGGTTATCGGTAAGCGCTTCAACAATAAAGGCTGTGCCGCCTGTTCCATAACCCTCATAGCGAATTTCTTCATAAAGTTCGCCTTCTCCGCCTTCGGCCCGCTTTAGCACACGCTCAACATTGTCTTTCGGCATATTGGCAGCGCGGCATCCAGCAAGGGCTGTACGCAACCGCGGATTAGCGTCAGGGTCAGTCCCTGCTCTTGCGGCAACAGCCAGCTCTTTTATCAGACGGGTAAACACCTTAGCGCGCTTTTTATCCTGCGCGCCTTTGCGGTGTTGAATATTTTTAAATTTGGAGTGGCCTGCCATGGGTCTCGTTCGTCCTATTTTAATTGTACGCCTTAAACGCACCTTTACCGCTTCATCACTTAACAAAGCATATATCAGATAGAGTGCATTATTTCCAGTTCTCAGGCCTATTTCACTGTGTTTTAAGGTGTTTCAGGGAGGGCGCCGCCACTCCTGAAGGGGAACACGGCTGTTGCAAGGCCATTTGTGTCAACATCAACAATCAAACCGCATAGGCTTGGCTCACCTTGTGCCACCGATAAGCGCCCCGACCCCCGTTTGGTAAACCGTGAAATAGCCACATCCTTATCCATGCCGATAACTGACTCATAATCACCGCACATGCCGGCATCTGTCTGATAGGCAGTGCCGCCAGTCAGAATGCGCAAATCAGCTGTTGGAATATGAGTATGGGTGCCAACAACAAGACTGACACGGCCATCAAGATAATGCCCCATAGCAACCTTTTCTGATGTTGCTTCACCATGAAAATCAACAATGATGGCATCTGCATCACGGCCAAGTTTGAGTGTGTTAAGAACCTTATCCATTGCAGCAAACGCATTATCATTCTGCGCCATAAACAGATTGGCCATGACATTCACAACCCCATAGCGGGTGCCATCATCGCCAGCGACAATGGTAACACCAACCCCTGGAAATTCAGGGGCCATATTTACCGGACGCAACAACCGTGGCTCTTTTTCAATATAGGGTGAAATTTCAGATTTATCCCAGACATGATTGCCGGTCGTCAGAACATCAATGCCAGCGCCAAACAGGTCATCACAAATTGAGGGGGTAACACCAAACCCGCCGGCGGCATTCTCACAATTTACAACCAGAAAATCACAGTTCTGAGAGGCTTTTAAATCCGCTGCTTTGGCAATAACCGTCTGACGCGCATTTCGGCCAACAATATCCCCTAAAAACATCAGACGTTTCATCGTTTCATATCCTTAACTCTGCTTTATCAGACCTGTAGTCGGTCTATGACCTGTCTCTTATACACATCTCCGAGCCCACGAGACCAGAGAGGATCTC
>OJBN01000297.1_pt1 | contig 13326 bp, 16 predicted proteins | sample 1590441 | NCBI WGS metagenome assembly OJBN01 (sample SAMN05416760, study PRJEB24817) | seawater metagenome | isolation source: Sea water | place: Canada:Atlantic | collected 2013-07 | reverse complement strand
TCGTCGGCAGCGTCAGATGTGTATAAGAGACAGCACTAAATCTGGGCCTGTCCTTTCTTCGCAATATTGGACCAGCGGTTATTTGCGACAAAATAAATAGCGTTTGTTCGCGAGTTCAAATTCTGCAAACCGTGGCGGGCCAAAGATTCAAAAATCTGCAAGTTTCTTTAAAAAAATCGCGCCTCACCCCGTGAAACCATCCTGCTTCATTAGATTTGGCCCTGCTGGCGCGATCACTCGCTCAAGCATCAAGCTTCCTTCTAGAGTGCTCCATCAAAGCCCACAACACATTACTCGAGCTCACCTGACCGACTAATTTCCCCTGGTGGGTCACAGCATTGCGGCGCTGCTTAGAATCGATCATTCGCTGCGCAACCTCTACAATCGTCTCATCGGGACTGCAGGCATGAATCTCCTCCGTCATCGCCTGCTCAACCTGAATGTTTTCAGGGCTCCCGTCATTATAAATAGCGTTGAGAACAGCCCGTATACAATCCAGCTCCGTAATCTTGCCGCAGGGAATCGAGGCCTCATCGATGACTGTGAGCCCCGTCAGCTTGAACTCCACCAGCAACTCTATGGCCTTGACCAGAGGAGCCGATCGGTTAATCGTGAGGGGATTGCGATGCATACAATCCCGAATACTGGTTGGGCTGCTCATGGATCATTTCTCCTATAGGGGATGACAGGACTCAAATTAATTACCTCATCAGCCAAACGCACACCGGTAGCGTTTAGGCCGACTAATACGGCAAGCCAGTAAAACGCTCCCCTCCTCTGATAGCAATAAATAGTGCTAAGAATTGTCTACGGCATATTTCTTCAACGTCTCGAGCGCGACAATTTGCAAAGTTTTCATATTGGTACTTCGCAACAAAATGTTCGGGGCACACCCCGCCATTTCCGCTTCGACCCAACGGCGAGCGCAAAGACACCAGCGATCGCCCGGTTGCAGCCCGGGAAAATCATACTCTGGACGTGGGGTGCTCAAATCGTTTCCCGCCCGCGCAGAGAAGGTCAGAAATGCCTCTGTCATATGGGCGCAAACGGTATGCGTACCCGTATCCATGGGTCCCGTATTACAGTACCCATCTCGATAAAAACCTGTCATAGGTTTTTTACAGCAGACCCCGAGTGGGGCGCCTAAAACATTAAGCTGCCGATCTCCGCCACCATCACCCATCGCTCAAATCCTGTCCGTGTTTAACTGTATTGTAGGGCTCACCAAAGATACCTATCACCTTTTGACCCTTATTATTAATACTGGCTCGGTACATACCTTCGGTGTTGAAAACCAAAGCTACGTTACCCTCAGGGTCAATGGCGATAACACCGCCGTCGCCACCCGCCTCTGTAAGCTCTCCATGTATGACTTGATTCGCTGCCGCCATTAACCCCAGGCCCTGGTAGTTAACCCGCGCGCAAATATCGCTCGCCACCTGCCACCGGATAAAAAACTCGCCATGCCCTGTGGCAGATACCGCACAGCTGCGATTATCAGCATAAGTGCCTGAGCCGATCAGCGGTGAATCACCTATTCGCCCCCAGCGCTTGCCAGTCATTCCTCCGGTAGAGGTTCCTGCCGCCAAATTCCCTGCCGCATCTAAGACCACAACACCGACGGTGCCAAATTTTTCATCACCTTCATAAGCAATTTTAGCGTGCTGTTTTGCCCGAAATAATTTGAGCGCTTCGATGCGCCGAGGCGTTGAAAAATAGGTGTTGCCCACCATGGTAAGCCCCTGCTCCTCAGCGAATTCGTCGGCACCCGCTCCCGACAACAGTACATGAGGCGAGTGTTTTAGCACGGCAAAAGCGGCCTCAATGGGGTTTTTTACACGGGTCACGCCGGCAACAGCCCCTGCCGCCAGGTTTTGCCCCAACATAATAGAGGCATCGAGTTCGTGTGTGCCCTCCCATGTAAGAACCGCCCCGTGTCCTGCATTAAAAAGTGGCGAATTCTCCATAAGCCGGATAACTTCACGAACGACATCTGAACCCGCAGCACCGCTTTGCAGGCGCTCATAGCCCTGTTCTACAGCTGCATTTAGAATTTCAAGGTAAGCACGCTCCTGCTCAATGGTTATAGCACTCCGAGTTAGCGTACCCGCCCCACCATGCAGGGCAATTGCCACCGGATTAGCAGTCGCCCAAGGTACATAGCTCAGTACAAAGACAAGCAATAGCTTTGGCAGGTCGGTCATCGCACTTATCTCCAGAACACAGCACCGGCAGAGCATGGCACGATCGAGCTGTGATGCAAAATGTTAACGAGACAATTGGGAAGCTCCACGATAACCTATATTCCAAATTCAGAGAGAGCATCTCCGGTGATCGCAAGAACTACGCTAGACCGCAGCGCCGCTATATTACTGCAACCGCATTTTTACTTTACTTGTGACGATGACTTTATGGACTTTGGCGACGGCAGTATTTACGTCGCTATGATGGCCGTGCTCGGCGCGTTACTCGCTGGCATTATGGGCAATACAAGCGGCCTAAGCGCCTCTTTGGGTTTAGTGCCCACACTCATTATCAGTCCGGTGATTGCCGTCGTAGCCGCTTTTATTATGGCGGGAATTATCCAAGTTTTGTGTCGCAGCTTAGGCAGTACCCGTCACTTCGGTGACAGCTTTCATATTTCGGCATCCGCAGCCGTTTTCATTCCCATCAGCCAATTACTGAGCGCTTTACCACTGTTGTTACTGAGCATGGGCTGGACTTGGTGGGTTGTCTCTAGAGGTGTCATTTACCTACACCATGTTGAACCCAGAAAAGCAGAGATCGCTTTTGCATTGCTGTACGCAGGTCTATTTATTCTGGCGGCGGCCAATCACTAAACAACTTTCACCACCAACCCGCTTCTATATTGACTGGCCCGTCGGAGGATGAACGCCAATAACTCGTCAATTCATCGGCGAAAAAATAGGGGCCCGCCAATAAGCTAGAAATCAGTAACGTTTTAATCAACCAATCGCGCCAATGCTCTGTCTCTTCTTGGCGCCACAGAATCCAAGCAATCACGATTATTGCCCCGACCACCATTAAATCTGCGCCAGTCATCGTTGGCTCCTGCAAAAAATATTTGTGTCACTCATAAGTCGCATCAGTATCAGCACACAATAAAAAAACAGGCTTTCAGGAGTGTCACTCGAGGTTAGCCTTTGATGTGTTGGCCGCAGAACCAAAAATTCCTTTTGCCATAAGGGAGGTCTCCCCCTCCCTACGCTTTTGATAAATTTCAGCTCTAATGGCATGAACGCCGACATTTTCAACATCGGCCAGGGCCGCCATTTCAACCAAATGACATGCTAACCGAATGTCGGTATCGATATGTTCCAGCGCTCTTTGAGCCAGAGTTAGCGCACCCCCTGCAAGGTGAGCAACTTCAGCCGCCAAATGCGCGTCTTGCGCAGGCTTCAAGTGGGCAGGATTACCGTCGTACCAGCCACCGTATAGCCGCCATATGTTCTGCACAACGAACTCCGGCTCATCATAAACCGGGGCCATCCAAGGTAAATCCAAGGAGGCCTGAGGGATTTTTACCGCATGAATAATATCGTTCAACCGAGCCCCTTCATTCATCATTTGAAGCGTCTGTTTCACCAATGACTCCAGTGCCTCGGCAACGCTGGTGAGCACATAATGAATACGTTTTTCTCCCGCTATTGGCAAGCCATGAGCGGGCAAAAACAGTTCTGGCCTCATGGCTGCCATATCGCGCAGTGCTTGCGCCCATTCTCGGGGATATCGCTGAGCTTTTTGCGGATTACCCGCATTGGGAAACGCCCAAATAAAAAAATCCCCGGCACAAATAGCTCTGTGTGAGGGCACCCAAGTCCAGGTATGGTCATCGGTTTCACCCCGAGCATGGTTAAGCTGAAACAGTGTTCCGCCTACCTCTAAGTCGAGGGTCGATTGATAGGTTTGATGGGGGTTGGGCGTGCCGCTGGGGAGAAAGTGACGGGCGCCTGCCAAGTCATAGCCCCTGCGCTTGAACTGGCCAAATTGGCGCTCATTGATGACGTGGTTATAACCATTGGTCAACCGGTAACGCTCAAAACGCAGGGCGACATTTTCATGGGCGACAACCGTCGCACCCGTTGAGTCTGCCATGAAGGCGCCAGCGCCTCCCACATGATCAATATGGCCGTGGGTGAAAACCAGTGCATTAAATCGCGAGTCGCTCCAACCCCGGATTGCCTCAACACAGCGCTGCCCACCGTGTTCATTGGAGGTATCAAAAGTCACGAGGCCGTCATCGGTTTGGAACGCAATGCAATGAGAGAAGGCTTCAACCACCGCCAAACCGTCATTGATCTCAGATAATGTGTGATTAATTCGGTTTAATGGGCCCGCGCGATCAAGCTCAAGCCTGCCATCAATAACGTCAGCAGAGAGTGTTAGAAGATCAGCCATAAAGACTCCGTTGTGCGATTAATGTCAGTTGCGCGGTTGCGTTTAAAAGCCATTCCCTAATGAGCGCTTTTATCAAACTGCAGTAACCTTGGCATACCTTAGGGCTCCTGACGAATTAAATAGGCTTATGACCCAACCCGAACTTTGCGGTAACGTATTGGCTGGCATCGAATGGCAAATAACTCATGTTTAGATGGCAAACGGTTGGGTTGGCGATTGTGTTCCTGTGGTTCATGGTTGGTGGGGTCACTCATTTCACCTCCCCTGAATTTTTCGTCAATATCATGCCCCCCTATGTCGGGTGGCATCTTGAAATTGTCTATATCAGCGGTATTTTGGAAATACTGGGTGCTCTGGGCATTTTGGTCCCAAAAACTCGCCAGTGGGCGGGCAACTGTCTAATTCTTCTTACATTGGCAGTCACCCCAGCCAATATCCATATGTGGATGCATCCCGAGCTGTTTCCCGACGTCTCGGAAACGGCGCTCAGCGTAAGGTTGTTTGTTCAGGTGTTATTGCTGATCTGTATTGGGTGGTCTACCAGACCGTCCATTGATCAGGGCAAGACGGTGGGGGCCAACTAATATGGCTGTATCAATAGAAACGAACACATCAAGTCCATTCGCGCCTCGGGTCATTCCCCAACCAATAACGCCTCAAGAATCATGATCGCAATAAAGAAGAACACGGTTTTAATGATTCCACTTTCGGGGTTTGCGGCACGCCCATGAACATCTCTGCAGACCAACCAGTGGGGCCTACTACCGAACTCGTCGCCCAGCTCTGGCAAGTAATTTCGGCAAACCTACCCAGAGATCTGACGTGGCCTGTCTTACTGATGACAACCCTGCTGGCCACAGGAATATGGCTTGCTCGAAGGGGTCACGGTGCTAAAAATGCCGATGGGTGCGAACAAAAATCCACGCTATGGCAATTCTTGCTACCTAAAGATATTTACACTCACGTATCCGCCCGGGTCGATATTGCCCTTTATGTATTTGAGCGAATACTCAGGCCCCTCTGGGTGGCACCCGTGTTAATAGTGCTGGCCCCTGCAATCGAGCAGTCTGTCATCGCCACAATGAATAACCTACTGGGACCTAGCCCCAGATTAGCCTCCACCCCCAGTTGGATGCTGCTGTACAGCTTGATCACCCTGCTCCTTTACGACGCCATTTTCTATCTCATTCATTATTGTGAGCATAAGATTCCAGCCCTGTGGGCCATTCACAAAATTCACCATAGCGCCGAGGTACTTACGCCTCTGACCCGTTATCGCGAACACGTTATTGAGGGGCCTATTTATGCCGTGGGGGCCGCAGTGGCTTACGGTCTTGCGGGCGGACTGTTTGGCTGGATTTTTGTCGAGGGTATTACGCAGGCCACGCTCTTTAATATTGGCTTCTTCTCACTCTTGTTTGGATTTAACGGGTCTTTTAGGCACTACCATGTGGCTTTTCACTATCCACCGTGGCTATCAAAGTGGCTGCACAGCCCCGTCATGCATCATGTTCATCACAGCTATCTACCACAGCACTGGGACAAAAATCTCGCGGCAGTAACTAGCATTTGGGATCGGCTGTTTGGAACGCTGTATATTCCTGAGAAGGATGAGACCACGCCCTGGGGACTGGGCCCCGAAACTCAGGGCAACTATCGAACATTCTTACAAAATACGCTGGGGCCCTTTAGAGATTGGCACGCAATGGCATTTGGGGCTGGCCAAGCCAAAAAACCGACCGAAGACTGAAGCGGGCACCCATCCGGTATTGCACATTCGCTGGCAAGGCTTAACCTCGATCAACCCAAACACTATCGCGCTCAGATTAAGCTTCTTCGAGCACCGACAAATATTTGAATAGCGCACGAATGCGAGCCGACTGACGGAGATCTTTGTGGTGCAACACCCAAATATACCCCCAATGTGCCGCTGGCACATTGGGTAAGAGTAGGAGCTCTGGATCGTCGGCCGCCATCATAGATGGCAACACCGCCACCCCCAGCTGGTGCTTAACTGCCATGAGGCGCGGCATGAGACTATGAAAAAGATGCCGGCCCGACAAACCCAAGCTTCCTGCCGTTACAAGCTCACCCTGTGTATGGACCGGGGCGGATCCAATATAAGTTAACTCTCTGAGCCCTTTTGCCGCTTCAGTGAGCAAGTTTTTATGCACATAATATCCGATAGAAATAGGCATGAGCTTAATGCCGACAATATCTTTTGGGGGGCGCTTATCTTTGGGCATTCCTCTAATCGCAAGATCGGCCTCACGACGTGCCAGGTCAACGTGATCGTCACTGGCTGAAATGTCTAAATCAATACCCGGGTATCGCTGTGAAAAATTAGCGAGAGCATCGTATATTGGGGGCGCCGACCACAGGGGTAGTGAAACTTTGATCCCTCCGGTCAGTTGGGCATCCATGCCCACCAGGCGGCGCTCAGCCTCGTTGAGTGTTTCCTCAACCCCTTGAGCTATCGGAAGCAGTTCAGCGGCTAGTGCCGTAGCTTGAAAACCATCGGGAGTACGATCGAAAAGCTTACCTGCAAGTGCCTCTTCCAGGCCATCAAGCCTGCGCATTACCGTGGTGTTGCTAACACCGAGTTGCGCAGCAGCTTTTCGAGTAGAGCCATATCGACTCAATGACAATAAAATTTTTAAGTCATCCCAATTCACTTCGTCTGCTTATTTATCCTCAGGCTATGCGTTGAGTATAGACCCGTCCTTGGCCATCAGCACAATGCCTGGTTCTGGCGCATCGTCACTCACACACTCAACAACCGTCTTCGCCTCACCAGCGGGGTAAACTTTGAGCGTCATCTTATGCTGGCCTTTGTACTGTTTGGCTTTCACCATCCTCATCCGCACATCGTCTCCGTACAGGGCCTTCAGTTCTAGCTTACACATTGCAAGATGGTCGCTCTGGCTTTCCGCCGAAACCGATGTCGAGAAAAGTGACATGACGCCCAGAGTTATCAACACCAAAGCCGCCACAAGAGCCGCCATCGCTGGCTGAGTTACTGCACCTTTTGCTGTCTTCATTTTTGCCTCTCCCTTCAAGAGCACTAAGTGAAGCCAAAGAGGCTACAGGAGCGCTTATCGCAACGATATATATGTATGTGAAGCCATTCGGTGCATATTTGCAACACCCAAATAATCGCATGCTAAGGCGCGGCGATTAGGGTGTATTACTTATCTGGCCGTTGATGGCGTGGATCGCAAGCGCAGCGCGTTCACCCTCTTGCAGTGCACCCACTACGGTTGCGGGATTTTCCTCATGGGTGGCCTCCCCAGCGAAAAAAATACGATCATCCGCCACGGGCCCCCTAAGATCGCGCCGCTTTAGGCCGACAGCGATGTAGTTAGCGGCGCCTGTTAACCCATTAACGTTAACGTCCTGCCTCGCTAAGGCGTATTTATTCTGATCGCTACGATGTTGGGTTGTAAGCTTCGTCGGCTGGGACAACAGACTGGAGGAGACTCACCAGTCAAGGAGAGCGCAAAAGAGCAGGCTCGGCACGCGAACACTTTCCCCAAGCGTTTTGATCAAAAAGTGAGGATTACATTAATCATGTCGGCGTAGCTGCCCGCATGCACGTTCTGAAGTGCAGGGATGCGACCATAAACTGCGTGATTTACGCTCACACCGGTAGCCGTGCCGCTGACTCTAGCGGTGCCACTGGTGGTGTCGCCCCACACAATGCTGCGGTTAGACCCAGTGTAAAGGTTGTAGTTGAGGGCGTGAGCACCGCTGTTCATGAGACGTTGAGTCTGGGTTCCGCCGCCCGCGCTAAGGGCAATGGAATACCCGACTCCGCTAAGGCAGTTCACGTTAATGTTGCCCGTGCCATCAAGCGCTGCATTGCTGAACACATCATAGCTGCCAAAGTTCACCCCTGTAACGTTAAGGGTACACGCATGGCCCTGCTGCGCTGTCAGCGCAAGGGCTAATGCGAACGCCCAGGGCGCCAGTGCTTTACCCTTGCGTGTGCCCGCAAGGGTACTTGCCGCTGCAGAGAGAGCTGGTTGAAAAGTGCTGCAGACGCGGATTTTCAGACTGATATATACGCTCATGGTTTTACGCCGGTGCAGATATAAGCGCCCAAGTGCGGCAGCGGGTCGGTCGACTCAGGGTAAGGCAATATGAACTCGCAACGCTGATCTAGCCAAGTGACTCTCAGTCGATTGCTCGCCGCCAGCCCGGTCAGATAAACCTCGCCCCTCAAGCCGATGGGGAAGACTTCATTTTCTTCGACGTCATCTCCAACTATTTGCGCTTGCGCGCCCGTTGGCAAAGGTTCCCCGTTTTCCAGCACCACGGTGAGCAGCGCTCCGCGCGAGCGCTTAACCGGAAACCTCAGCAGCAGGCCACTGCGGAAATACGGCACGGCGTCCAGCTTAACCGCGTCGATCTTTGCATCGAGCGGTAAATCAGCCTGTTCAATGCGTACTGTGTTCTTTTGGTACGGGCGTAACCTTGGCAACAACGCATTGCCGTCGGCATCAGTGCGCGCAACCATTTGGTTGTCTGCGTAGATGCCCACGCCGGAATAGTCGGGCACCTGCACCACGGCGAAGCTGTCGGTAATACGCCGGCTCAAGAAGGCGCTACCCCCGAGAAACGCCACGCCACCGCTGGCACTGCCGCGGAAGGCCGCCTGACCCTGGAACTGATCTACCGCCAAGTTATAAGCACCGATTCCATTTTGCGCACTGACCTCCGCCGCACGGCGATCTGAATCGCCCACTCCCGCAGCTAGACGATAACCCAAGCCGCTACCTGCTGGCACACTGCGACTCACCTGTAGACCTGCCTGCTCGCGACCTGGTTGCGCCGACGTGTTGATGCTGGCGTGGGTCCGATGGCCCAATGGCAAAGAGAAACTCAGGTTGAAGGTCGTCTTTGCGTCCCCACTGAGAAGCCTAGTCACAGACGCGGTCAGGTTGCCTTGACGCCCTACCTTCCTGCTATAACCCGCGCTCAGTATCTTATTCCCAGTCCGGTCACGGAAGGCCTGCTGCGTGTAATTCGCTCTGAAGGAGCCATAATCGGTCGTCGCCAGATTGACAAACATCTGGCTTATCTGCCGGGGCGCAAGTGCTTCGGGCTCCAGCCCCAACTTCGCGAAGCGCTGGCTGGCGAGCTGTGTGTTGGCGCCGAAACTAACGTAGCGGCCCTGACGCTGAAATCCAAGCTCCAGCAATCCGCCAACTCCCTTATCACTGTGGCTCATGGCGAGGGAGCTGGACAACACACCGGCAACCGGCCATACCATCACGCCGCCCAGCCCCACCGTCTGCTGGTGGCCGAGAAGCTCACCGTGGAGCTCGCCGGTGAAATGCTTGGTGATTCCTAAGCGGTGCGTGCCGACCGCCAGGGGGCGGCCGTAGTTATTACTGTCGGTGCCAAAATTCCTGCGCACAAAACCTAACTCGTAAGAATACTCTTGCAGGCCCGGCTTCAGCAGGCGGGGGGTGGCATAGAAGGGCTGTGTGATGACCTGCTCGCGCCCTAAAATATCGCGTACCACCAAACGTGCATCCCCTTGGCCAGTCGTAACCGGCAGATCCTGGATGCTGAACGGCCCGCTGGGCACTTCGCGGCTCATGCGCAAGGCACTATCAACATAAAGATCCACTGTGGAGGGCAGCGCCGCTTCGCCAGACACCCCGGGTAGCGGGAAAGCAATAAAGCCAGGCTGGGTAGAAAAATTAGTCGACCACTGCACGCCGCCGAAGCGCACCGCACCGCCCCAACTGCTTGTGCCGCTGATCGCGTCGCCAACTCGCAGGCTGGCGACTTCTAGCGGCTGATCTCGCGTCCAGGTGGTATCCAGCCGGACGGCGGTCGCTTTTCCGTTGAGGTCCCGCGCCAACAGACGCGTTTGGACCGTACCCCAGCCAGCGAAACCACCCAGCTCCAGCAGCCCGCTGGTCGATGTTCGCCCTTGTGCATGATTGGCCGACACATCGTAATTAAGAAAGCCGCCGGGCGACGCCGGGGTGGGCGCACTGAAATCGGTCACCGTCCCCTTTAGCCGCGTGGCATCAAATAAGTTTGGGGGAGCTTGAACCGTTAGCGCTTGACTGGATTCATTAAATTCATATGTCAGGCCTGCCAGCGTATCAAGTGCGTAAAAATCTTCGCCGTCACGGTTAAGGGGGGTAGTGTTAGGCAAGTGCAAGCGCCAGCGCCGCAGATCTTGACCCCCCGCGAACAAACGATCTTCGCTGCGCAGTAAAAAGGCGACCCCCTGCTCTTGCTGGTTGATAACCACCACCAGAAATACTTCGTCTACAGCTAGCGCTGTGTCTTCCGCTAGCGGCACTGACGGGACTAGAGCCAGCAAACCAAGCAGGAGTAAGCCTGCATTTAGAGACTTGCAGGCATTAATCTTATGAGCAACGTTTCCTGCCTGGCGCACATCAAGGTGCAATCATGACTTCAGCCTCAATGTCACCGGCATCCGTCTGAGCAAAAAGCTGTAAGGAAGTCCCTGGTGGTGGGACTGGGTATTCCGAGTCAGCTGGCAGGTTCCAGTCGCGACTCTGACCGGGCAGCACATACTCAGCAGATTCTTTGGTCACCCAAGGTTGCACGCTACCGGGCAATGACAGCTTGAAGTTGGCGATTTGGACATGGGCATTACCGTTGTTGGTCAGGCTAATCTTGAGGGCACCTTGCGGGGTGCGAGTCGCCTGCCACATCAGCACGGGTTTAGCGTCGACCTTGGGTAAAACAAACACTGGCAGGCTGATGCGCATCAACATTCGTGTACCCATAAAATCGGGATTTGGGGGGGGCGGCAATTCCTGGAGGACAATGCGATAGGTAAGCTCGCGCTGCCCATCCGGCGCTCGCCGAAGTCCGACTCGGACCAACTGCGAACCACCCGCTGGCACGGTAAAAATAGGCGGGTTGGCCAGCAGCTCACGAGTGGGCGTTAAAACATCCTGGCCCTGTGCTTGTGACCAGTTTAGCATCTCCATTTGCAGCGACGCCGGCTCAGTGCCGTCGTTACGCACGGTGAGTGCGCCCATCGACTGGCTCTCGGATAACGTCACTCGCACGGGGCTCACCCCAAAAGAGGCGGCAATTGCGACACTGGATCCCATTACGAAAAGAATGATGCCGAAAGCTGCTTTGATTATTGCACGCGCGAGCATTAGAAAAGCACCGTTACAGTGACTGTATCATTGTAGCTTCCCGCCGCAGCAACTTGCTGATTTTGAAAAACTTTACCATAAACAGGCAAATCATCAGAGGTACCAGTACCAACAACGCTTCGACCTCCTATTTGAGTCCATACATCTGTATGGCCCTCGTTCGTATAAAGCTCATACTTCAGCTTACTATCACTTCCTACATTTGACATGTGGCGACTATAGTCACGTGAAAAAGCCATGCGACTCCTACCAGTGCTAAAGGTTGCGTGGAGCCCATTACCCATTTTAACATTCGCAATTGCACCTAAAGTGCAGTTCGTTGATACCGTGGCAGAAGCCGTAAGATCTTGCGTTGCGTTGGCTACAATAGGATCATAGATGCCAAAGTCTAAGTTTGTTACGCTCATCGTGCAGGACGCGTTAACATTGGCTGTCACGGCCATGTCTGAAGCTGATGTGGCGGCATAGACGGGCAGGCTAAGGCCCGCAGCGTATAGCAGCACAGGCGATAACCCCAATATTTTAAGCAGCTTTTGGTTTCTTGTCGCTTGCACACGTTTGCCCTAACTAGAACGCAAAGTCAAAAAGAACAGGCCGCAAGCGGCCTGTTTTAGAACTCGTTCTAGCATCAGTAAGTGAGTGTCACCGCGACGCTGTCAGTGAAAGATCCGGGGGTAACTGTTTGGTTCTTAGGAATCCGGCCATGGGCTGTAAAAGCCTGCGCTGTGCCGTCTGCAGTGATCGCTTTACCTGTTGCCGCGGTATTTCCCCATACAGTTCCGCCGGCGCTGTCACTATACACTTGGTAAAGCAATTCTTCAGTGTTTCCTGCATTAAACATCGCACGCAATGGACTGGCGTCGGTCGAGCCACTTTTGTCCGCATTACCCTGACCCATTGTTATGACTGCCGCTCCGCCTGTCGTGCAGGTCGATGTTATCGTGGCAGTAGCATCATTATCCGCCGAGGCGGTCGGATCATAGGAAGCGAACGTCATCGCTGCGGCTGAAATATTGCAGGACATCAAAACTGACGTGCTAACAGCCATGGTGCCCGTTGCCGTGGCAGCGTAGCTAGTGGCGCTAAGCCCCATGGATCCGGCGACGATAGCTGATACGATCGCGAGTTTAATTTTGCTTTGGTTGATTTTCGTTTTCATAGCTTTCCCTTTTTTGAACAGGTCGTTTCCTGCAATGGATAGTGAGGTACTTCTTCTTCATCGAACCGATCTAGACTGATCAGATGCGGAATCCTAGCCAGACGGTTTCGCTAAGTCAACAGATTTAATTATAAAATAAATTTGTCTTACCAATAAATTTTACGATTTAACAAATTTATTTATTCGATAACTTTTATTGTTAACTAAATTTGTATAGTATTAAATGCTGCAGAGAAGACATAGTGTTGGTCATATAACGACGCCAACAGACTCAAAAGCCAACAGGTAGGCTTTACTCAAAAATGACACCAGAACGTATTAGTTTGCGTAACCGCCTGCTTTACAGCTCCGGCATTATCAGCCACGGGCTCAAAGAGTCGGGGATGGCCGTCTTTGTTCTGTTTTACTACAAACAGGTGCTTGGGTTATCGGGGACGCTGACCGGTCTTGCTATCGCCATTTCAATCATTTGGGACGGTATCAGCGACCCACTGGTTGGCGCCTGGTCAGACCGTTTACGCTCGCGCATTGGCCGCCGCCACCCGTTAATGATTGCCGCTGTTATTCCAATGGCTGCGGGTT
>OJBN01000295.1_pt1 | contig 13463 bp, 9 predicted proteins | sample 1590441 | NCBI WGS metagenome assembly OJBN01 (sample SAMN05416760, study PRJEB24817) | seawater metagenome | isolation source: Sea water | place: Canada:Atlantic | collected 2013-07 | reverse complement strand
GGGCTCGGAGATGTGTATAAGAGACAGGTTTAAGTGCATTCATAACTGCTCCGGCGCCTGTCTGTATTCCACAGCCCAGTGGACCGAGCAACTCTAGTGGTAGGCTGCGATCGACCTTAAGGAGGTTTGAAACATGGCAAAGTGCATGCGAGGCGAAGGAGCTCTGTGCAAAGAAATGTCCGTGTACGGTTTCACCGTTCTCACTCAGGGCACAGCTACCGTCGGGTCGGGAGCCGTTGAAGTTTTGCTCGTAGAAATCATGGCAATAGCCAGGTTGACCCTCAAAGCAGGGGTCGCAGGTGCCGCATGTTTTAAATGTGACTGCAACGTTATCGCCTTTCTCAAATCCTGCGACCTGACTGCCAACTTTCTCAACAACGCCGCTGCCTTCGTGACCGAATACGCAGGGCAAAGGTACTGGAAAATACTGGTCGCGGCAGACCAGATCGGTGTGGCATATGCCCACCCCGACAATCCTGACTAGCACCTCATCGTCTTTAGGTTCAGCCAGATCCAGTTCGGTTAAGTCAAAGGACCCTGATTGTTCGCGGATTACTGCAGCTTGAATCTTCATTTTAATTATCTCCTAACCTACACTAATAAAAAACGTTTTTTTAAGTTCAGTTCAAGTCTTTACAAGCCAAAAACGGCCTTTACAAAAACGCTGTTCTCGATTTTATTTTTAACATTTTGAGAGTCATTTCCACCCAAATAAGCTGTCAACCTCCACTGGACTGATGGCTTCGACTACGCTGTTGGTCGAGCACTGCTTTAAGTTCGTTTACCCTAGTGCCCCCTAGCAGAATGGCATCTCCTATTACAAATGCTGGCGTGCCGGTCACATCAAGTTCATCGGCGAGAAGCCGCATCTGCTCTAAATAGTGAATAACTTGTGGGTCACGCATATCAGCCTGTAACCTTTCAGTGTCGAGCCCTATATCGGCTGCCATGGCAAAAATAGAGTCCGCATCAAGACGGATATCGGTAGTCATTAATGCATCGTGATAAGCCTGAAACAGGCCCTGCCGGTGAGCGCCGATAGCGGCCCGTGCAGCTAGGATCGAATAGCTCCCGAAAACAGGCAGCTGGGCATAAATAATACGAACATCTTTCTCTGTTTTTTTGATCTGTTCAAGTTCTGGGTAACTGGCCTTGCAAGGCATACATTGATAATCATAGAACTCGATAATCGTGACTTGGGATCCAACATCCCCAGAGACTGGGGTGAGAGTGGAGTCTAGTAGGCTGGCGTTTTCTGCAAGGATAGATTTTCGCCATAAGGCGCTAGCTTGCTGCTGCCGCGCTGAGCGGGCTGAACTTATGGCGCGGGCAATTTCTGGATCATCAAGAACAAGTTCCGGGTGCTCCAGAAGGTACTGACGTACCTTCTTGTTGGTAATCCCTTCGCTAAAGGTATTTGCTCTGTCAGTATCTGAGCATGCGGTTATAGTTAATCCAAGTGCAAGGGCAAACACAGTTTGCGCGATTCTACCCAGGTGTTTCGCGACTCGTTTGCCGGCAGTTTTGTCTCGAGCTACCCTCATTAGCGTGCAGCTAGCGTGGCCGCCATTGCCTTCAATACAAAAGACTGTGACTCTGCTAATTTAGTACTGATAAGAAGGGAGCCATCAGCCTGCCACTGAGTATTTGGTAGAGCCAAACCTGTTTGCGCATTGACTTCGCCCAACACTTGCCCATCCCTGATCAATGCATAGCTCTTATCATGATCCAATTGATGCACGGTAAAGGAGGTGGACGTACTAGGCACTGGCCCAGGCACCAAAGTGACAATCAGAGCGTCCTCCTCTGGGTCATAGACCGCCTGGGTGACACTCGCTTGCAAATATTCGACGTTGGTAATGTAGGGTTGCGAATAGTGGGTATCATCCCAAGGGCGATTATAGATCTGCCACAGTCCGTCTTTCGGATTGATGCGGGCAAAGCCAACTAGAACGTTACCCGTCGCAGGGCCGACGTTATGGATAAATCCTTTCCAGTCCCGGCGGAAGTTATACTGATAATAGGTAGTATTCGGGTAATAGTAGCCCCCATCTCTCCAGGTCGGCTCGAAGTGCGCATCCGCATAGTCAGTCATTGTCTGCACAGTTTCTGTATCACCAACCTCGGACGCTAGCAGGGCGAACCAACCAAAGTCGAATGATGCAGTCCAGCCCATGTTCTCGAAGGGCCACCCTCTAAGCATCGATGGGATGTAGCGTTTTTTCTGGTCGGGATAAATGCTCTCGATATATTCCTTGTCCCATACGTGTTGGGCATGACCATTCCAACCATCAGCCCAAGCATAGGTCGCGGGGACAACCTCGTCCTCGTTCACTTTCAAGAAGTACATCGTGGTGTTGGTTTTAGGGTCAATATATTTGCGCTTGCGCATAACTTTCTTGAATTCTTTGCGGACCTCTACCGAAAGGTTTGTACCATTCTTGAAGTCATAAGACATAAGGCCAAGAATGGGATGTTGGTTACACTCCGCGTAGACGGCATTGCGCTCACACTCAATTCCGCGGTAATGATCTTCGACAAATTGATCGTAGATAACCTTGGCCAATCGATGATAATCGTATTTCATCTCGACAGGACCTTGACCATACTCAATCGGTGCGTAACGAAATGTAAGAGAGCCGGGCTCATCGTAGCGGTTGTCGTTGAAAAGGTTTTGATGCAGGCCCACCATTTGCAAAAGATGGCCGCTATACATAATGTTCTTCTTAATATTGGGATCGATCCAACCGTACCAGTCATCTTCGGTATAGTTGATCATCCTCTCTTCACCACCCTCACTTCCAGTTCTATCCGTTAGATCGAACTTGCTAACATGTGCCCAATAATCCCACACATCTTTGTAGATCATCCTCTGAATCAGCCTTGCCGATGCTTTCTGATAAAGATCACGGTGGGCGGGCGTATAGTGGTAGTGGGTAGACGCCAGTGCATATTGAGCAAACGCAATTTGAAACTGGTAGGCATGGAAACTCATATTGTAGACGGGATCAGTCTCACCCATCAGCGAGAAATCGCCATCAAGTTGGTTTGCCAGATTAATCATATGACGAACATGGCCCATCTTCTTAGTGGAGAGGGATGGGTAATTTGTCGGGTCAGGAATAACCAATGGCTCTGCCGCAGATATAGAGAGGACCTTTAATCCAACTAGGAAAGGAATAATAAAGCGGTATTTACTTGTCATAAGTCAGCTCGCACAAACATGGTGAGCGTAAATACTGTCATGAAGCAATGCAGAATGTCAACTGACATGTTGATTTTTGACTCGCCCTCTGCGTTTTCACTGTCTCACAGATCTGCTTAGCCTTACCTAGCAAACATGTCACTTGACACTCTAGAAGGTCATATGACATGCTTTCGTTTCCATATACAAAAAGTAACTATGTGTAAATCAAAAGGGGAAGGCTATGAAAAAGAATAGATTGAGTTTGCTCGGTATTTTTGCCGCGCTGATTGCTGCAGATGTTTCTGCAAAAGAAGAGAGCTCTAGTGGTATCGAAGAAATTATAGTGACGGCGACAAAGCGAGCACAGAATCTGCAAGATATCTCCATCTCTATGACTGCGTTAAGTGGCGATAAGATTGATGCCTTTGGTTTTGAGGATACGCGAGATATTTTTTCTCAAATACCAAATGTTTCTTCTAGCGAGGGTTCATTTTCTGCGGACATCACCATACGTGGTAACTCAACATTAAACCCCACACTTGCGGGAGAGGATAACGTTGCTTTGTATTTTGATGAAGTGTATCGCCCGGCTGCCTTCTTTGGCGGTGGGGTGATGATGGACGTGGAACGTGTCGAGGTTTTGCGTGGCCCGCAAGGAACATTATTTGGGCGCAATTCCACCGCTGGGTTGGTACATTTTATCTCCCGCAAACCTACTGAAGAACAAGAAGGCTATCTGAATTTCGAGTATGGTTCATTTGGCACCAATATTGTTGAAGCTGCTATCAGTGGGCCAATGAGTGATCAGGTGCGTGGCCGCTTGGCGTTAAAGTATCATCAAGATGATGGCTTCCAAGACAATCAGGGTCCCGCAGGCGGTAAGTTGGGCGTTACCGATAGAATAATGGGTCGCGCCCATTTGGATATTGATATCAATGATGAAATGAATCTTTTGCTTTCATTGGAAGCCAGTGATGCAGATGATATTGGTAAGGCGTTTAACCACTGGGGTCTTCTAGATCCAGCGACAGGTGCGATATGTGACGCGAAGCGCGTTTTAGCTAGCCAATGCGCTGGTGGTGATGGATTTAGCGATCCTAACCCCGATGTGACTAAACCCTATACTGAGCATGACCCGAGTGCGGGCGATGGTCGATATACCTTCGAAACTGAGACGGTAACAGCCAAGCTAACCTGGCAGTTAAATAACGATATGGAGCTTGTTTCAATCAGTGCCTTAGATAGTCTCGATCGTTATTTCAATGCTGATGAGGATGGCAGCGCAGATGGAATGTTCGGCTTATACCAATACAACGATACCTACACAGTGGACGCTGAGCAATTTTCACAAGAGTTTCATTTATCTGGTGGCGATGAAGGTAGGAACTGGCTGGTTGGTTTGTTTTATCTAGATGATGATAGAAGCTCTACCTCTGGTGTGGCTGGATATGAATGGGGAGAGGGAAACCCGGACACTATTGCTAACATCGATACCAAGTCTTATGCGGTGTTTGGTGAAATTAACCGCTCTTTAAGTGATTCGCTGAGTATGCTGGCTGGTTTTCGTTATACCGACGAAGAAAAGAAAGTGCAGCTCACCACGCAGGGGCTTCCGGGCGCAGATCGTCTTACCAGTGAAAACGTCTCCGGTAAACTGGGGCTAGAGTGGCGTCCCCGCGATGAGATGATGATTTATGCTAGCCTGTCCACCGGCTTCCGTTCAGGAAATTTCAACAGTGACTTGTTGTTTGGTGATCTGAGCGCAATGACGTCAGTGGATCCAGAGGAAGTAACTGCCTTTGAACTGGGTAGCAAGTCCACACTAATGGACGGACGACTGCAGTTAAATGCGGCACTGTTTTATCAGGATGTTTCCGATAAGCAGGGCATTACCTATGACTCAAACGCGGCAGCACCAGTCAGTCGCTTGATCAGTCTTGGTGATGCGGATATCTATGGTGTAGAACTTGAGCTACTCGCAGTGCCAACAGATAATTTGGAGTTGAGCTTGGGTATAGGCTGGTTGGATAGCGAAATCAGCGCCGATTCAGGCTATGTCATCACATCCTCAGACGGTGCTGCACGCACTCTAGATGGTTCAGAGCTTGGATCACCTGACTTAATGGTTAATGGTGTGGTTAGCTACAATATTCCTTTAAATGATGGCGCTGTGGTTACGTTGCAAACCGACTTTTCTTACCATAGTGAAGGTGTCGGCGCTGGAGGTAATGAATATAACTACAGCGAGGCCAAAACGCTAGTCAATGCGCGGGTATTCTGGGTGTCAGCCTCAGAGAAATGGGAAGTGCAAGCCTATGTTAAAAATGTCTTCGAGACAGAATACATTGACAACACCTACGGAATAGCGGAGCTCGACTTTGTGTATGGCAATATGGGTATGCCGCGCTGGGCTGGTGTAAAGGTTGGAATGAACTTCTAATCTACCCCAAGTTGTGCAACGGATGAATTAGTAATGAGAGAGGTAATTGATTTTTTATTGTTCATCCCAATGAAAATTGTACCGATATATTAGGATGTATCATGAAAACATTACTGACAGTTCGTTGCCAACGTAATAGCTACTGGAAAGGCCTTGCTCTATTGGTCTTTTCAGTGGCCTCATCACTTAGCTTTGCTCAGACCTCAGATTATCGCGGCATGATGGATTTTCAACAGCACTGTGCCACCTGCCACGAAAGTCCAGTACCTGGTTCGAGAGCGCTCAGTCGTAGCGATCTTAAGGCTATGCCTGCAGCTAAGATCTATGATGCTTTGACGGTAGGCAAGATGTCGGTGATTGCTCAGGGTCTCAGTGATGATGTAAAGCGCAGAATATCTGAATGGTTAAGTGGTCGTCCCATCGAGGAGTCTGACCGCTCAGCAGCTGCAATGACCAATGCCTGCCCAAGTGGCGTAAAACTGGGTAATCCATTAACAGGATCGAATTGGCTTGGCTGGAGTCCAGATCCAACCACCAGCGCGCGCTTTCAACCTGCTGATACGGCGGGTTTGGATGCTGCCGATGTTGCAAATTTAAAGCTTAAGTGGGCCTTCGCATTGCCCGGTGCAGCGACATTACGCAGTCAACCGATAGTCGGTGCTGGATGGCTTTGGGTGGGTAGTGACAATGGTATGGTCTATGCACTGGATGCTACTACCGGTTGTGTTCATTGGTCTTTTGAATCAGCGCGCCCCGTTATCAGTTCTCTCACCCTCGGCCCTCGACCTAATTCACCCGATCGCTACAATCTATATTTTGGCGATTTTGCCTCCAATGTATACGCCCTTGATGCGCAGACTGGAAAGCTGTTGTGGAGCACTGAGGTAGGTGAGCATCATGCTGCGGCAGTCAGTGGTTCCGTTGTTCTTGATCCCAGTGGTGAGCGTCTTGTGGTTCCCATTGGCTCTTGGGAAGAGATAGCGAGTACCCATCCAAGTTATGAGTGCTGCACATCTACTGGCGGTGTGGCGGTGCTTGACGTTAAGACTGGGCAGACAATTTGGAAAGCCTCGACCTTGGCTATGGAAGCTAAACCGCTGTGGAAAAATAAGCTAGGCGTCCAGCAATATGGCCCATCGGGCGCGGCTGTGTGGAGTGCGCCGACGATTGATGCAAAACGCAATGCAGTTTATGTCGGTACAGCAAACTCCTATGTGCCTGTCCCTGATGGTGGTGCCAGTGATGCCATTTTTGCCTTTGATCTAAAGTCAGGAGAGTTACTCTGGTCGCAACAGCTTCTTGCTGATGATGCTAATGCCTTCAGTTGTGATGGTTCCGAATCCTCACAACAATACTGTTCCGGTAAAGAAACCGGCCCCAATGACGATGTGTCTGCCCCCCCCATTATCTTTACTTTGGCAAACGGGAAGCAGGTCTTGTTGGCATCTCAGGAAAGCCGGCGTCTCACGGTGCTCGATCCAGATAAGAAGGGTGCCATTATCTGGCAGGATATTCCTTCTGATCGATCTACAGGAGTCAGTGGTAATCTAGGCCCTGCGTCTGATGGAAAACTGTTATATGTTCCCCTCGCTTTTGCTACTGATCAGGAATTTGAGAGTACCGAGGGCATTGAGGGTGAGGGAGGATTAGTCGCTCTAAAGCCGGAAACAGGAGAGGCGGTGTGGACAACCATAATTCCGCCTCCGGCCAAGTGCGCTAAAGATCAGCCCAAACTTAAAGTAAGCGCTAATAAATATTGCACTTCAGCCAACCAGGGTGCCGTTACCGTCATTCCGGGCGTTGCTTTTACGGGCTCAGTGGATGGGACTATGCGCGCCTTCTCGACCGCTGATGGTCGGGTGCTATGGGATTATTATTCCAAGCGCGATTACGAGACCATTAATGGCATTGAAGGCCGCGGTGGATCGGTTGGTGGACCAGGACCTACGGTTGTAAATGGTATGGTTTACTGGGGATCTGGCTACGCTATCCTCGGAACTACTCCAGGAAATGTATTGCTTGCATTTAGTGTTGAGTCAGACGCCTCGAGTGAGCAGCGATAGACTCCGGTGCCCAATCTTATGGCATTTGTAGATCATAATTAAGTTACTCTGAGGATGCCGTTTGAAGATTGTTCATCTAGAGACGGCAGCGCTGGAACAGGTTGAGCTAAAAGCTATTAAAGATCTGTCATTTATGAAAGTGATTGACGGCGATGATGTTCAGCATGGTGGTCTCAGTAGTTTTATATCTGCTGATGATAGTTTTCGAGTAGGGTTGTCTACGTATACTAAGGTCAGCTTGAAGTTAACCAATTGGCCGGCAAATGAGTTTATGTACTTCCTTGAGGGTCAGGTTGAAATCACTGATGGAGAAGGGGAGTCAAAAATCTATGGTCCGGGTGACGCGATTGTTATGCCAAAGGGTTTTAATGGCATCTGGCGACAACTGAGTCCAATAAAGAAAATCCACGTCACCTACTCTGTGGAATAAAGGTCGCTGAAGCTGGTTTGGTTTGCTTTGGTTTTAAAATACACAGAGGCGACTAATCTGAGACTAAAATCAGATTAGCGCCATATGCTTTAATTGGAAAAGCTCGCTTTAGGGGAATCTTCGATCATACGTTGATCTGCAGGATAAGCGCTAAAACTAATCTTTGGTTGCACTGAACGCTTTGGTCTCTATAACGATCATTTCACGATAGAGCTCTGGCATATCCCATGTCCCCAGGAATCCCTTTGGCACCAGGAAGTTGTCACCTTTGTTATAGGTTTGTGCCTGCCCGTTAATATGGGTGAGCGTCACTTGACCTTCAAGGACCATAACAAACTCATCGTAGGGGAATGGATTTTGAATATTGATCAGTGCAGGCTTTGCTTCATAGATTGCTACAATGACTTCTCCCTGGTGAAGAATATTGAGCCAGTTCTCGCCCGTCCCTTTAAGCACATCTTCGGCACGATAGGGAGGGATAGAGTCGAGTGTCATCGTCTGCATCGCTTTGGTTTTAAGCGGCAAGACCTCAGGCGCGGCATGGCTATGTAGACTGGTTGCGCTTAGAATTAAACTGAGTAAGAAGAGATATTTTTTCATAATAATTATCCTTGGATTTCGTTAACTGACCGCTCTGCTGCATCGATAGCAGAGTGTAGGTAGGCTTAAACTAGCTTGCAGAATGCAACTAAGGACTGGCAAACTAAAATTTTTCAGACTCCGATGCTGGTTATCTGTAAACTGCTTCGGCAAATAACGCCAACATGTCAATCGACATGTTGGTATATTGTGGCTACTATGTCAACATCAGGTTTAAACTAAAATGAGTGAGCGGAAACAGCAGATAATACAGATTGCCATTGATATCATAGTAAATAACGGTTACGGCAAGCTGACTATGCGTGCACTGGCCCGCGCTAGTGGCATTAAGCTAGGTGGGTTGCAATATCACTTTCCCACTTGGGAAGATATGTTGCGAGCATTGGTTGCCCATACTGACGCGCAATATCGACGTAAGTTTGAGTTAATTAAAGTTAATCAGCAGCTCAATATTAAGGCGGTTATGAACCTTGTTGTGATGGAACCGGCAGATGGAAAGTTACAGGTAGACAAGCTTTGGTCGCAGCTTTTGGCGATGGGGCAGGTGCATCCTATAGTGGCAGATCTGGTTGATGACATATACGATGAGTACATCGTGATACTAGAAGATTTACTTAAGAAGTCTGGAAGCACATCGCCCCGTGCTGAAGCGCTTTGTCTGCTGTCTTTGGCAGAGGGATCAGCAATTTTTATTGGTTCCGGCAGACGGTGGGAAAAGGATTCGTCCAAAGTCTTAGAGAAATTTCATGAGTTTATTGCCTGTGCGTATGGGGATGACGCCTAAGCGTTACACCTCTCCGCATGCTATAGATTCCTAGTCTGGATTCTCATCTCACTTCCTTTGCGTAAATTCATTACTTAGATTATTTGCTAGGCTTATGTATCTGGCGAATGCCTCTGGGAGTGGGAATTTATGCATTTATTTTTTACTAAGCGCATGAGGATAAATACGGAAAATTTTCGTAACGACTAGCCCTTCTCTGGATTCTAATCTCCTTCTTATCAATCCCATCCGAGTGGCAAATAACCAATGCCCTCGATGGTGGTGACCCTGCGCCCTCGATCAGTCCCTATGGGTAAGATGCGGGTGCAAGAGGACTCGCCATCAACTAGCATACTGCAAGCGCGGCACGGACTCATGCCGCACCAAATTTGGAACCTTTAAGTTTGATTTGATCTCTAATAACCCAAAGCAGCGGCATGTCCTAGTTTGCCGTGACCTGTAAAGGTTGACCATTTAATTCGAAATTGATCATATCGATTCCCAAAAGCTTATATCCGACTATTTTTATAATTGTACCAAAAGCTCTACTTGTTGCAGCCAAGATAGAAGGGCAATGTAGAGCCTTTGATAACCTAATTTTCTACAGGAACAGCAGCAATTTTAGCTTTCGGATTCGTAAAACGCTTTAGAATCTATGACGATCATTTCACGATAGATCCCTGGCATATCCCATGTGCCTAGGAATCCCTTTGGCACCAAGAAGTTGTCACCTTTTTTCTTTAAAGGAAGATCTGGTTGACGAGGTATACGCTACTTACATACTGATAATGGAGAATTTACTCGAAGAGCATGGAGGTACCTCGCCTCGTACTGAAGCCCTTTGTTTTCTGTCTTTGGTGGAGGGGTCAATAATTTTCATTGGTTCCGACAGGCGCTGGGAAAATGACTAGCCCGAAGTGTAAGAGAAATTTCATAATTTTATTGATGCTGTCTATGGAGGCGGTACCTAAACATTGTTTTTCTCTAAGCTCTTCGCAGGGTATCTAGCTGCTGCCTAGTCTCTCGGGTAGCACGACAATTTTGCCGCTGTGACTTTTCAGCAGATTGGCGAGCAAGCTTAAAAGTTAGTGCTTCGGGCTAAGTCAAATTAATAGCCTATTCAACAGAGCTAGTTCAATCTGGTTTGTTTTGTCCGTAGACACTTTACATGTCATTAGACATGTTCTAGCATAGCCTCAAATTACTGCCTTCAGCTATGTGCGAGCCATTAACGCAATCGCCTTAATGCTTGAATGAGTTTTGAGAAGCATCTAAATCATCAACACGGAGACAACCATGGGTATTTACACTTTACTTGACGATAGAATTAATAGACTGGGATTTTGGTCGGCTATTGTTGCAATTGTGACGGCAGTCATTTCTGGTTTTATCCCACTGGATGCACCGGGTGGCTATTACGCGGAGCATGCAGATCGAGTAGCCTGGTTAAGTGCTAACAGAGAGTTATTCATTGCCAGCTGGGTAAATCAGATTGTTGCTATGCTGAGTTTGTCTGGTTTGTTTTTTGCTGTCGCCTGGCGAATAGCGGCCAATAACCCCTTACGTGGGATTCTCGCGGCTATGGTGGTGCTGATGTCTGCTATGGCGTTTATTATTCCCAAGTTTACCGCGGTATGGACCATTCCGCTCCTAGCTGAAATAGTTTCAAGCGGCGCGCCAGGCATTGAACTGGCTGATCCATTACTCAGGATACTGAATGTATCCGTTCCTTTCTCTCTGTATACCTCTTTTGATTATTTGGGTTTTTGGTTGTACTCGGTGTTCGCCTTGATGGTAGCAGTACCGTTGTATGGTCCTGCTTTAGCGGAAAAGATTTCGTCAGTATGTTTTGGCCTGTTTGGCATTATCTTTCATTTAGCGCTGCTAGCTTTATGGGCCGGTGAAATTGCCCCGGTAGATATTGAGGGTTCTTTTTTGGGTGGATTTTTATTGCTATTTATTGTAATCATTGCCATGGCAACTCAGTTTAAGAGTGCGATGGACTCTATAAAAAAATAAGGAGTTATTATTTTGCTTAATTCAATTGGCGGTATCCCATTTGAGGCGGCGCAACAATATGGAGATAAGACCGCTGTTGTTTTACCAGATAGGTCCCTCTCCTATAACGAGTTGGACGCGCTAACAAACCGCTGTGCCAATGCGCTGATCAGACTCGGTGTAAAGTCGGGCGACCGTGTAACTCTCTACTCGGGCAACTGTTGGGAGTGGATAGTGAGCTACTATGGTGCCCTTAAGATGGGGGCTGTGATCAATCCGATCAACGTGATGCTTACCCCAACGGAAGTTGAATTTGTTGCCAATGATTGTGGTGCAGCCATTGTTATTGCTTCATATGAAAAGGCAGTATCTATCGAAAATGTTAAAGCCAAATCGCAAGTGAAAGAACTTATTGCGTTTGGTGACCAGGCGTTACCCGCGGGGATATTATCTTTTAATGATATGCTTGCCGTTAGCAGTGACGACTTTACTATCGGCGATATTGACACTGATTCTTTATCCACCATTGGTTATACCTCTGGCACTACTGGATTTCCCAAGGGTGCGTGTCTATCCCATCGAAGTATTTTGCTTAACGTAGCGATGACCGCCTTAATGCACCAGCGCAATGAACGAGATACGGTGGTCACCGCGCTACCCTGCCCACATGTATACGGCAATGTTGTGATGAGTGGCGCTATACAGAACGGCATGACTTTGGTGCTACACCCCGCATTCGAAGAAAAAGCGATTATGCAGAGTATCCAGGATCACGGGGCCACGCTTTTCGAGGGCGTACCGACCATGTATATGTTTATGCTTAATCACCCGGATTTTGACAATTATGACCTGTCATCACTGCGCTGTTGTACGGTTGGTGGTCAGACTATGCCCAAGCCCAAAATGGAAGAAGTTGAGCAGCGATTCGGTTGCCCACTGATTGAACTCTGGGGGATGACTGAGATTGGTGGTCTGGGTACAACGTTCGCGGCTAATGGGCCGGTCAAGCATGGCTCCATCGGTGTGGCATTACCCTATACCGACGCTCGAATTGCCGATACTGAAGATGCTAGCAAGACCATGCCAGTGGGTGAGGTAGGTGAGCTAATGATCAAAGGCGGCACTGTTATGCAGGGCTACTACGGCAATGAGCAGGCCACTCAAGACACTATCGGAGCAGATGGCTGGTTGCATACCGGTGATTTAGCGTCCATGGATGACGATGGCTGTGTGTTTATTGTCGATCGCAAGAAAGACATGATTTTGACAGCCGGCTTTAATGTGTACCCCGCAGAAATCGAACGTGTTGTTGCTGGACACCCCGATGTGGCTCTGGTTGCGGTGGGGAGTATTCCCGATGAAGATAAAGGAGAGCTGGCCAAGGCCTACATTGTACCCAAAACCGGTGTTAGCCCAGATAGCGACAGCATTATCGCCTATTGCCGAGAGCATTTGGCGGCTTACAAGGTGCCAAGAGCTGTGCAGTTCGTCGATGACTTACCCAAAACCAGCACCGGCAAGGTGATGCGTAGAGAGTTAAAAACGCTGGATATCTAAGGCAGTATTTAAAAAATAGGGGTCAATAACATTTAGCATGAAATATTGACCGATAAAAAATAACAAGAGGATTTGAGATGAAAATAGAGACAGATTTTGCCATGACAATCAATGGCCAAATGGTGACCACTGAAAACACATTGCCGGTTTATAACCCTGCGACGCGATCAGTTTTTGCACAGGTGCCTAACGCATCTAAAGCACAGCTTGATGAAACTGTTAGCGCAGCACGTCAGGCCTTTAATCTGTGGAGCAAAACCTCAGCTGATGAGCGTCAAGCCGCTTTAGAGGCCTATGCCGACCTTATTGAAGAAAATGCCGAAGGTATTATGAGTCTTCTGACCCGTGAGCAGGGTAAACCGAGAGCGGGTGCAGAGCTGTCTCTTATACACATCTCCGAGCCCACGAGACCAGAGAGGATCTCG
>OJBN01000292.1_pt1 | contig 13491 bp, 12 predicted proteins | sample 1590441 | NCBI WGS metagenome assembly OJBN01 (sample SAMN05416760, study PRJEB24817) | seawater metagenome | isolation source: Sea water | place: Canada:Atlantic | collected 2013-07 | reverse complement strand
CTACACTAGATCGCTCGTCGGCAGCGTCAGATGTGTATAAGAGACAGAAAGAATACAATGCATAATTATAATGATAATAATGTAGGATGTGAATTAAAAATTACACATACGTCAATCAAAGGTGATATGCTTATTGTCGCAGTACCTATCTTAAAAAGTAATCGTTCTACTAACTCCTCAAATGTGTTAAAAACAATTGTTAATAATGCATTAATAATGAAACCAAATAAATACGAAATTTTTAAAAATGTTAAGTTTAATCCAAAAGAATTTATTCCAACTTCTAAAATGGTCTACTATAATGCGTCAATAAAAGATATGCAAAATAAAAATGTTCATATTGTAACTTTTCATCCTAATACTAATGTTACAATTGACCATGAAACTTTTGGTAAACTAAATGATATTCTTTCAAAAGAAAATGATTTTTGCTTTAACAATAATTTTAATATTACGTCAGGCCTTTATTCTAATGAAACATTTAATCCAAATACAATTATAAACTCAAATTTACTTGTAAGTGTTGATCCAATTGATGAAGAAAGAGAAGAAGACAGAAAAATTAAACGTAAAATCAAAGAGGAATTACGTGATATTAATTATCGTGCAAATTTAAATACTAATATGAAAAATGACACTATGGAAAACGCAAATGTTATTAGTGAAAATATTGGCGATAATATTGAGAAATCTATTGCTAAATTAATATCAAATGGTGCCTTATCTGTTGATGACTCAGATAAGATTGAAGGCTTTACAATAGAAGGTATGTTCTGTGACAGTCCAAATGAAGAACAATCAATTAAATTTGTAAAATATACAATGGGAGTTTCTCTCATTGTCTCTATTTTGTATGTTGGTTCAAAAGTATTTTTAAATAAAGATTAATTTCATTGTTTCTATTAATTTGAAATTAGATTTTCAATTTCAAATTAGTTTTTGTTTTATATCAATGAGAGAAAAGAGAGAAAAAGAGTGAAACTAGTGAAGTAAGAATAGGTTTATTCTTGTTTTACCATAGCATTAGGTGGAGCCATGTTGGATGGAGCATTTGCCAAATTAGATGCATTGTGTAAATCACTTAATAATGGTTTTACATTAGATGGAGTAGCATCATCACTTACATATACTTTTACATCATCTATCATTTCTTCTTCTAATGTGCGTTTTTTTGATTCTTTGTTTAATACTTCCATTTCGTGTTGTTTAGATTTTTCAGAAGGTACTTCTTGTTTTAATAAAATATTACTATTAGAAACAGAAGAACGTCTCATTAATTCATATGCAACAATTAATGCTAATACACCGACAAGAGGATTGAACATCTTAAATACAAATAATGCCATAATAACAACAACAATATTTCCACTATTAGTATCAATAAGTTTTTCTAAAAATGAAGATAATTTCACATTAGAAATTAAATATACAACAAATACAATAGCAAGTATCATATCTTGAGTTTTAAAAGTTAAGTCTTTCATTTTGAAGAGGTTTTTCATCTTTAAACCAGCCATATATTATACTTAAATATAAAAATTTGAAACAATATAAATTCATCGCTTGTTATAAAATAAAGTAAGTTATGAATTATATTGGAAATAAAGGCTATAGCATTTTCAAAGCTTCTCTGAATGAAAATATGGAGAAAAAAATCAAAAAAGAATTAATTGTCAAACCATTTATACCAAAAGGTGCAAGTCAGTTCATATTTAATCAAGATAATTTGAAATTCACAATATATCGTGAATCTTTAACGCGCTATTATTTACCTAGATATTACGGTATAGAAGAATTTGGTAATAATTTTAATGTCAAGTTACCAGAAGGAACATATTGTAATGCGATGGAATTTGCTGGAAGTTTGCGTGATTATCAAGAAAATATATGTTCTAAATTTGTCAAACATATTCAAAGTAATGCTGAAAATGTGGAAGGATTAAATTATAATTACACTGGTGGTGGTTGTTTGGAAATTGATACAGGTATGGGAAAGACTGTAATGGCTATTTATATTATGAGTCTAATTAAGCGTAAAACATTAATTGTTGTTCATAAAGAATTTTTAGTCAATCAGTGGATTGAACGTATTCAAGAATTTATGCCAAATGTAAAGATTGGTAAAATACAAGGAAAGACTACAGAAGTTGAGAATTGTGATGTTGTTATTGCAATGTTACAATCTTTATCTATGAAAGCATATGATCAAAGTGTATTCAATGAATTTGGATTTATGATTATTGATGAGGTACATCATATGGGAGCCGAAGTGTTTAGCAGAGCATTAAATAAAGTGGTTACAAATTGTACATTAGGATTGAGTGCAACTATGGAGCGTAAGGATGGACTAACAAAAGTATTCAAATTATTTTTAGGACCTACAATTCATGTAGAAAAACGTGATACAAGTAGTAATCGTGTATTAATACGGACATTAAATTATGAAGTAAATGATGATGATTACAATGAAACCCATACAGATTATCGAGGAAATGTTCAATTTAGTAAAATGATTAGTAAATTATGTGATTATAATCGTAGAAGTGATTTTATATTACAGTATATTGCTTATTTTATGGAAGATGATGCAAAACATAATCGTAATCAACAATTGATGATTCTTGGTCATAATAAATCATTATTAAAATACATACATGATGGTATTATTGGACGAGATATTGCAGATCAAAGTGTCGGATACTATGTGGGAGGGATGAAAGAAAGTGCTTTAAAAATTAGTGAAACAAAAAAAATTGTAATTGCAACTTATTCTATGGCTTCTGAGGGTTTAGATATCAAAACATTGACGACGCTTATGATGATTACTCCAAAAACAGATATTGTACAAGCTGTTGGTAGGATATTACGCAGTAAACATAAACATTGTCAACCGTGCGTTATAGATGTAATTGATAGTCACGAAATATTTAAACGACAATATAAACAACGACAAAAATTTTATAATCAACAAAACTATAAAATTGTTTCTTGGAATCACAAGCATCATTTAGCAGTTAAAAATGATGGAAAGTATGTGTTTGATCAATATAATAGTGATTTATGGGCAACAATATACGACAACGTAGATGGTAAATATAAGCGAATATCAAAGAAGAATAAAAAAGCTGTAGAAGAAAATACAATTGATGAAGAACTTAGTGTTTTAATGAACGATTTCTAATAATTTTATTTGAAATTATTTCATGAAAAAATATATAAATAAATATCATCATATAAAATTATATTTCTATATTATGATTCGTTTGCCCAATGAAATTATACAACATATATTCAAATTTTATTATACAAAATGCCAAGAATGTAACAAAATGATAGAATTTGATAAAATCAAGAAAAATGTTACAACAATATATTATAAAGCAATGTTTGAAGATGATTATCCATTTCCGAGAATACATAATCATTTTGATTATATTTGTATAAAATGTATTGATGATTTGAAAGAAGAATACATTAAACCATTATAATTTTTTATTTTATAAAAACTATAAAAAACTATAAAACAATATAAACAATTCATGGTATTCTTAATATTATGTCATTCTTTACAGATGAATATATGGTGGCAATAGAGACTAATAATTTTGAAAATTTAAAATCATTAGTTCAAAACAGTAATTATGAACCAGCATTAATAAAATTAATTCCATTTTTATTGGATAAAATGACACAACATAAAGAAGATTCATTAGAAATTTGTGAATTAATTTTGAAAAAAATGAATGTATATGCGATGCCAGTATACAAAGAAACTATTTATAATAGTTTTGCGTCTTTAAAGTGGCAAATAAAAGTGGGTGCATTAAGCGTTTTGGGTAAGTTCGCGAAATACCAAAGTGATGTAGTGAAACAACATTTACCAGATATGATATTAAATCTCATTCAAATGTCATCAGAAGTAAAACCCCAAGTAAAACAACAAACTAAGATATGCTTTCAGGAGTTATGTTCAGTGATTGATAATGTAGATATATTGAAAATCATTCCTGTAACAATTGATGCATATATGGAACCTATGAAGTATACTGATAAGGCACTGGATGAGTTAGTCGCAACTAGTTTTATTAATGAAGTAGATAGTTCAACATTAGGTTTATTGGTTCCGATTTTGATTCGGGGAATGCGTGAAAAGAAAGTTGCATCCAAACGCCGTGCAGCATTAGTAATAGGAAATATGTGTAAATTAGTAAACGACCCACGTACTGCTGCTGAATTTTATTCTATATTGAAACCAGTTTTAGAGCGTGGTATTGATGAAATCGCAATAGAAGAGGTACGTAATGTGTGTTCAAAATCCTTAGAAACATTAGAAAGAGTCGCCAGTGAAGCAAGTGAAATAAGTGATAATATTATTAAAGAAAATGAATTATATGAATTAATACAATCGGAAACAAAAAGTAATGATGACGATTTGATTCGTTTATCAAGTAGATGTTGTAACGGTATTGTATTACAAAATAATCGTTCTTATGATGCTTGGATACAATGTATTCGTCCTTATTTTTCTATATTGGAAAATACAGATGATATTGTAAAAATTATTTATGATAAAGCAACATTAAATATGACACCAGATAAAGTAGACCCAGAAGATGAAGAAGAAGATTTATGTAATGCACAATTTTCATTAGCTTATGGTACTCGTGTGTTACTTCATCAAACACCATTCAGAGTAAAAATTGGACGTAAATATGGTTTAGTTGGTCCAAATGGAGCTGGTAAATCAACATTAATGAAATCTATTGCAGGAGGTAATCTTCAAGGGTTTCCTACTGAACTTATTACTGTTTATGTAGAATGTGAAATTATTGGTGAAAAAGCAGATATGAGCGTCATTGAATATATTATGACGGATGAAAAGGTAAAACAACAAGGATGTAGCGATGAATCCGTTAGAGAAATGTTGACATCAATGGGATTTGGAGTATCGCGTACAGCAGCAGCAATAGATGCAAGTGTTAGTACTTTATCTGGTGGTTGGCGTATGAAATTAGCTTTATCACGAGCAATGCTTTTAAATCCAGATATGTTGTTACTAGATGAACCTACAAATCATTTAGATCAATTTGCAGTAAAATGGTTGACTGATTATTTGATTGATTTGAAAAAATGCACTTGTTTAGTGGTTTCACACGATACAAAATTCTTAGATAATGTATGTACAAACATTATTCATTATGAGAATTTAAAACTTAAAACATACAAAGGCAATCTAAGTGATTTTGTAAAGCAAAAACCAGAAGCAAAAGCATATTATGAATTATCATCTGATTTAGTTGCATTTAAGTTTCCAGATCCAGGATTATTAGAGGGTGTAAAATCTTTAACAAAAGCTGTTTTGAAAACGCGCAATATTTATTTTCAATACCCTAGTGCACCTCATCCACAATTAATTGATGTTTCTATTCAATGTTCCTTAGCGTCACGTGTTGCAGTTGTTGGTGTTAATGGAGCAGGAAAATCAACATTAGTAAAATTAATGGTTGGAGAAATTGAACCAGATCAAGGTCATATTGAAAAACATCCTAATTTACGAGTGGCCTATGTAGCACAACACGCATTTGCTCATATTGAAGATCATCTCGATAAGACACCAGTAGAATACATTATGTGGCGTTATCGTGGTGGTTTTGATAAAGAAATGGTTCAAAAAGATTCAGTAACAATGACAGATGAAGAAATGAATGCTGTTCGTGCCAAAGCAAAAGAAGAAAAAACTGGAATAATTGAAGAAATTAAAGCTCGAAGAACAGGAAAGCGTGAACACGAATATGAAGTAATATGGGAAGGTCTTGGTCGTGAAGATTCTTGGCATACTCGTACAGAATTATTACAAATGGGATACAAAAAAATGTTAGATGAAAAAGACGAGCAAATTGCTATGGAATCCATGTTGGGTCAACGCAAATTAACAACTGGTGAAATTCAAAAACACTTTGATGGATTTGGTCTTGAACCACAATTCGCTCAACACACACGTATGGGAGCCTTATCCGGTGGTCAAAAAGTAAAAGTTGTTTTAGGGGCTGGATTATGGAATCTACCTCATATAATTATTCTTGATGAACCTACTAACTTTTTAGATCGTGATTCATTAGGTGCTTTGGCAAGTGCTATCAAAGAATTTAAAGGAGGTATATTTATGATTTCACATAATGCTGAATTCTATGAAGCGCTTTGTCCTGAAAAATGGATGTTAGAATCAGGAAGATTAACAGTAATGGGTGCAGAATGGATGGAAGAAGTAGAAAAAGCTCGTAAGAAAGCAGAAAAGTTGGCAAAACGTCAACTAAATTTCAAACAAGATGAAGAACAAAAAGATGCATTAGGAAATACTATTGTAAAAGAAGAAAGTAACGAACCGCAAGAACTATCACGTGCAGATAAGAAAAAACTAATGAAGCAACGAAAGGATATGATAAAAAATGGAGAAGATACTTATGAATTAGATCTAAAATTAGGATTAGTATAATTAAATCTATTGCAACAAAAGTAATATTGTACGTAAAAATCATATAATATTAATCATATTTTCTATTCCAACCAAATATCTCTATCATCATACCACCACATATCATCATCATTTATACTATTATCATTATCATATTCACCATATTTTACTTTCCTGTATTGAGGATTGTTTTCAATAACTAAATGATATTCTTCACTAGAATAATTGCAATTATGCTCTTTTGTTTCATATTCAAAGCACACATCACAATCCTTTCTTTTATATATTTTATTTCGTCCATTGTCAGGACAGTTCGCACACACGCATTTTGGATATACATATTTTTCAAAAACCTCTTCGTCATCAATTACTTTTTTATCATATAATTTATCATAGTAGTTTGATAATGCAAGACGTATGTTTTCATTTACAGGTAAGTATTGTTGGATTTGATTCAATACTTCTTGTGGGAGTATCTCGTTGAAAATAATAAGCGGTGTGTTCATTTTAAATTTATTATATCATTTATTTAATAAATTTAAATCAATTTTATTACTAAATTTATGTTTAATTTTATGTTTAATTTTATTACTAATTTAAGAGGATAAATTTTAAATTAACTAACTAGTAAAGCGCATATTTTTCTAGTGATGATGTATTAGATTCAAGTGACATGATAAATGATTATACTGAATTATCATATTCTTGTGATTCACTATTATGTTGATGGTGATGAGTATCTGAAATAGTATATAGACACTTAGAATAAAGTAATACTATTGAACTTACCTGACCATATCTACTTCAATATATCCATCACTATTCAAGTTATTATTTCTCCAACTTTCATTATGCTGATTCGCTACTATTGTGAATGCTGCTAGTCTGTCGTATCCTTCTAGTACTACTAGTTCAGCTTCGAGACTGCTTATATCATCAGCATTCATACTCTTATCCAAGACAAAGATCATTTGTCCGATCAAGTGTATTCGTGTATTGACCAAAGCTTCAAGAATTTCTACACTAGACGCTTGTCCTAACAATTGTGGAAGTGTATGTGAATTATTCATTTCATTTACTCCCATGATATTTAAATGCAATACGCATTTGATCAGGTAACCTTCGGACAAAAGAGCTTGTCTGTAACACTAAAAACCAAAATCTGGCATTTTGTGAGAACCAGCCACTACGGAAGACAATAGATCTTGATTTACGAGGCAAATGAAGCTAGAAAAACAGAAGATGAAGAATTGAACAGGTTTTATGAAATGAAACTTAAATCAGAAGACGTATTGCACATGGAAATCTCATATGAACAGAATGAGCAAAAATACACTTATAATGCGCATAGATTGATGAGAAAATGTAAAGCTGTTAGATTTTTCACTATAAGAACATTACTAATGTTAATTTATTGTATGACTCCTAATATTGTTAGCTCTAGTGTTGAACTCTATTGCGATTCAACAACAACAAATAATGTAGTTAATTATTTTAGTTATGAGGTTACAAATACAAATAGTGCAACAGTAAACTATGATAGCATTCAATTGAATGTAGAAGATGGAAATTATCTTGAATTTTCAACTTGTAATTCTGATGGTGACACATATTTACAAATTTATGATATAAATAATAATTTTATTGCGAAAGATGACGATAATTGCAATTATATAGGTTGTGGATGTGGGGCTAAGATTACTCGGACGGTTGACCTTGAACAGGAACAGTCTATTACTTGGGAACTTCGTTTAGGATGCTATGGAAACACTACATGTACACCAATACTTATAATGGCTGGATGTAGGTATTATGATGATGATGATGAAAGTAGGGAAACCGCAAGCAAAATGAGTGATGGGGCTATTTTTGGTATAATATTCGGCGTAATCTGTGGTATAGCGGTTATTTATGTTTGGGTTAGTAGCAATGAAGAATCTAAATACAGTAACCCTAACCGATCTAACCCTAACCCTTATCCTGTAACTACGGTAGCAACAGCAGAAACAACAGAAACAACAGAAGAATTCAGTATATCTTACAAAGAGTTAGAAGAATTGAAACGGGATAAAACGACTCTTGCGAACGAATTAAAACAGAAAGAAGCAATTCACAAAGCGGCATTAAGAGAAGCACACCGACAAGGCAAAGAAGAAGCTGAACAACAAGCTATTTATGAAGCGAGAAAAAATAAAAAGAAACGAGAGAAAGCATTGAAGGAAAAACTTTATAGAGAATATGTTGAAAATAAAAAAGAAGAAGACACTTATCGAAAAACACGTCATTTTAAAGATAATTTTCAAGCTAAACAAAGAGTGGATGAAGAAGCTAGAGAAGTAGAAAGAGTTAAGATAGATGAAGCTAGAGAAGTAGAAAGAGTTACGCAAGATGAAGCTAGAAAAGCAGATGAAGCTAGAAAAGCAGATGATGAGAAATTGAACACGCTTTATAATGAGAAATTGGAAATGGAAGAAGTATTGCACAGGGAAAAATCCTATGACCCACCTGATATATATGAAATTCGTAGACTTAAAAATGAAATTGAAAAAGTCATTTCCAAAATAAAAAGATTGGGAGGGTGAAATAGTAGTTTACCTAGTTAATATTTTATGAATTTAAAGGCATAATCACAATAATATCTTTCAGGTATTCTATTTTCCCGATTTTTAAAAAAGAATACATAAAAATGGTCAAATGTTTACTCAAAGTGGAGTCACACAAATTCTCCTACCACTAGAAGAAAATAATTTCTTTTCATGAATGGTAAGTGATGTTACACTTCTGTAATGTAATTCTAGAATCTTTTCTTCTTTATACGTTTCTGTATTCCATACACGTATATTCCAATCATCTCCACCAGAATATAATTTGTTATTGTGTACTACCATACATCTTACACCACAATGTACGTGTTTTCCAAGATAACCTTCTGAATTAAAAGTCGTTTCATGCGAATGACCGCTAAGTGAAGTGATTAATTGGTGAGTTTCTGTATCGAAAACGTGAATCGAACGGTCATCACTACCGACGAACAACTTATTATTGTGAATCAATAGGGTTTCGACCTGCTCTCTTTCTCTCGTTTTTATCATTGTAAAATTAGTATTCTCAATGACTCTATATTTGGCAACATCATATTGGTCTCTATTTCCAGTCCAAGCAACAATCTTTCTTTCAAGGACTTCAGGAGTATTCTCTCGTACAACAGGATATTCTTGTGGACATTTTAAAATAGCGATGCATTTGTAAGGCTTAACAGTAGTCCAAACTCGGATAGTTCCATCCGTGCTTCCAGAGTATAATTTGTTGTCGTGTATCGCGAGACAAGTTACTGAATTTGTGTGTCCTTGTTTTGCTCTCTTTTCGGTTTCTTTCTTGGTTTCCATTAAACAGGAAAATGGAGTGATTTGAGTACCTAATGTCTCTTCATGACGCCATCCAGATTTATCACGTTTGGATATTTTATGAACGCCTATGGTATTGTCTTCACTAGCTGAAAACAACAGGTCTCCATGAATAATAAGAGCGTTTACAATGCCTATATGATTACCAAACCTTTCCCCGTATGAAAGGCATTTTTTATCTTCTTTATAATCGTCTTCATCTTCATCAGAGTCTAAATCATCAGGGTTAAAATCACTTTCCTTCATATCAAATGACATTAATCCTGATTCTAAAGATATTCCTGCTAATAAATTATCGCCATGAAAAACAATCGTTTGTATGTGTGTAGAAGCGATTCTTTGAATATTTGAAACGTAGATAAAGTCAACATTTTCACGCAAGCCATAGAAATCCTTTCTTAATATATCGCAATTTATTTTACCTCCTCTATGTAAATTCCAAACTTTAATTGTGTGATTTTCAGAACCCACGTAAAGTTTGTCATTGTAAATTGATAAAGAATACACGTCTAACACATTATATTTTTCTTCGTCTTGTTCGTCTCGAATAACTTTTATATTTTTAGATAGTACCCTTTTCTTTTTTTGTTCCAATTGTTTCCAATGTTTTTTATATGGTTCTATGTCTCGATTTCTAAGAAACTCCTTTTCTTCCAAAGTCGGAATATAATTTTCTATGATATACTCTTCAGGAGACTTGTCGATCAAACTTAAAGGATGGTCTTGTTTATATCGCAAATGTAGCCGGTCAAGTTTTCTTTTCAAAATTAACTTATTTTCTACTAGTGTTCTTTCATCCTCAATGGATACATTAAATCCTTCCTTATTCTGTATTGTTTCTTGTTCTGTAGTATGATTTTTATCATCATCATTATCAGAAACTTCTTTAAGTTTTCTCCTTACCATTATTTTGTAATTTGTATATAATTCCAATCTCCAATCTCCAATCTTGAGATTTTAAGACAAAATAATATTTATTTTGATAAAAAACTATAGATGAGTGAATTAGTTCCTTGTAAACCCGCAGACGAAAACATTGCCAAGAAGCGAGGTCGTCCGAAAAAAGATAAATCGGACGAACAACCTAAAAACAGGAAACGAGGTCGTCCAAAAAAGGAACCAAAAATCATTACTTACAGTGACGAGAACAAAGACTGCACTATTGATTCTTTTGAAATGAATATTTTGGATGCTGAATATGTGACAGAAGATGAAGACGAAGAAGAAGACACTGATTCTGACGAAGTTGAAACATTGGTTGAAAAATTTACATTTCAAAATAAATTATATTATAAATGTTTGGAGGACAAACTATATGATCCAGAGAGTCATATTGAATTAGGATATTGGAATCCTCTTAATAACACTATTGTTTTGATCGATGTATAAAGATCAAAATCACTTATTTCATTGATTTAAAAATGAAATTTTTTACTTGCCTGTCTGTATCATTATCCTCTACAAAGAGTCTTATAAGTCAATATTTACATCAGTTTTAGAAGTAGTGCGTGATTATCGTGTGAATTAAATATTAAAAATCTTAAAGCTATTAAAAAATTAAAATACTTCTTAATTATTGAATTCGTAACCAAGATTTTCAACACTGGTTGTTTTTACTTTTTTTAAATTCCAAATTGTTTTATTGGTACCCTCATTGCGGTGTAATTGTAACCAATCGTCTTTATCCTCATCCCAACCTGTATGAAAGTATTCACAAAATGCATCACAATCCTTAGAATTATCAAATACAAAGACAAATTCAGTATCAGACGTTCTCCAATCTCCTATTTTCAATTCACAACAAAAAAGTGGAGTAGTTTTAGTTGATTCTACGAAATTTGAAGGGTCATATATTGGTCCTACATTGATTTTTGCCTTAGCGTGCGCTGCCATAACTTTATCTTCGGAACCACATTTGAATATAGCATTCAATCTTTTCTTGGCTTCATCAAGAGTTTCAACTACATTAATACCATAAGGTGGTCGGTCTTCCAATGAACCATAGTTATCTTCACGAATATCTTCAGGAAGTTCCATATAAGCTTTTTTAGAAGTAAATACTTCATAATAACCGACACAACCGCTATTCTTATGAAGCACAATATACGCCCAACGTCTTCCATTGGTCGCTTTTTTAGCCACTTTTGATGCTTTTTCTGAATTGCTATTGGTATCTGCATCTACTATATCTGCTTCAATGTAACCCTTTTTCTTCTTTCCTGCAATTTCTTTTGTAGCAAACTTCTCTACTGCAGCTGCATCTTTGTGTTCTTTTTTACTTGTTTGCCCAGCTGTTCCAACTTTTCCGTAATTTACAATTGTAGAACTGCCGTCGATAGTCAATTTCCAGAATTTGTTAGAGTTGCCTTCTTGGAAAACAAGATGAGTAGACATGTTTTTTGCTTTACTTTTAAGAGATTGTGATGAGTCGGATGTTTTTCTTTTAGGTGCCATTGTACTTTGTAGTATTCTGTAAGTGTAGTAAAGGAAATAAATAAATCCAAAAAACACCCAAAACAAGATATGAGGTTAGTGATATGCATTAACAAGTATTTTATCATTAAATATTTATATTTTATTGTAGATTTAATGGAGTCATTCAATTTAAATACATATATACGCACCTGAATAGTCAATAATGAATTTCATTTTTAAGACAAAAAAATATTGAATATAGTCAAAAGGGGTTAGGGTCAGATATTCGAATAGTTTTCAATGGCTCCAAAAAGTAAAGCAACGAAGGCATCTGGTAGTGGATTAGGAAAGATCTCAGCGAAGAGAAAATCACCAGCCCTATCTATAACCACACGATTAGAATGTATAGAAGGCTCATCCAGCAAGTTTTGGGAGATTTCAGTCGACACAAACACAACAATCGTTGTTTTTGGAAAGATTGGCGAAGCTGGTAGAAGTAATACGAAGGTTCATAAAGATAAAGCAGCTGCTTTGAAGTTCAAGGATAAACAAGTTGCGACAAAGGTGAAAGGTGGTTATACTGTCGCAGATGGAGGAAGACCGTCGACGAAGAAACCTACAAAGAAGAAACATACTAAGGCTGAGTTAGAATCACCTACCGTCGAGTCCATTCCACTGGATGTACCTTTCGTACAAAGATACTTGAGCACGTATGTCTTTCCAGAACCTGTTGTTGGTGTTTTCAACTACACGAGCAATGACGTAAACGAGTGGAATTGGGATCGTCGTCCAAGTCCGTGTAGGGAGTGTGGTGATGATGAGTGTGAGTGTGGTGATGGTTGTGGTTATGACACAGAAGGACCTTTAATGTGGTCTGTCAACTACAAGGGACAATCGTTCATCCTTCTCTTTTTCGGTGCTGCCCACTGTGGGGACTCCATCGGTTCGTATAACACAATATTCGACTCGAAATCAAAGGAGATTATGAGGATCGATGTTGGTAATGGGCAAGACTGTACCATAAAGGACGATGCAGAGTGGTCTAGTAATGCGATGAAGAAGAAATACTTGGGATTCATGACCCAGATGAAAGAGCTATTGACAACATATCCTTTTTAATAAACACGGTTCTATATAAGCAATTCATATATAAGCTGTCTCTTATACACATCTGACGCTGCCGACGAGCGATCTAGTGTA
>OJBN01000265.1_pt1 | contig 14288 bp, 10 predicted proteins | sample 1590441 | NCBI WGS metagenome assembly OJBN01 (sample SAMN05416760, study PRJEB24817) | seawater metagenome | isolation source: Sea water | place: Canada:Atlantic | collected 2013-07 | reverse complement strand
ATCTACACTAGATCGCTCGTCGGCAGCGTCAGATGTGTATAAGAGACAGAACCAAAGTACAATTGGAAAAGGATTATAGAGTGGAATTTAGGGCTTTTCGCATACCCCCCAAGGGCTACGCCAAAATGTTAGCGTTTAGAGATAGTCACTAGGGCAGATCATCCACTAATTCGCCTTCAACCTGCTCCAGCAGATCTTCGCGATCCACATTTAATGCCAACATAACTGTGGCCGCCACATAGATGGAAGAGTAAGTACCAATACCCACACCAATCATCAGCGCGATAGCAAAGTTATGTATCAGCTCGCCGCCAATAAAAAACAGTGCCAATAACACCAGCATGGTAGTTACAGAAGTATTAATAGTACGCCACAGCGTCTGGGACAAGGATTCATTGATCACTTCAACGGGAGTAGCTTTGCGGATCTTGCGGAAGTTTTCACGAATCCGATCAGATACCACAATAGTATCATTGAGCGAGTAGCCAACCACTGCCAGCACTGCGGCCAGTACTGTTAGATCAAATTCAAAGCGCGCCAGAGAGAAAATACCCAGTGTAATAATCACATCATGTGCAAGAGCTAAAACCGCGCCAATAGAAAATTTAAGCTGAAAGCGAATAGCAACATAAAGCATAACGATAGCCAGCGCGGTGAGCATGCCCAAACCACCATCTTCACGCAGCTCTTCACCAATTTGCGGACCAACAAAATCGACACGGCGCAATTCAACCTGGTCGTTATTACTCTGTAAGACTTGCAGAACCTTTTCAGAAAGCGCCTGATCAGGTTCACCCTGCAAGCGAATAAGCACATCGGTCTCGGCACCAAAGTGCACTACAATAGGGCCTTCAAACCCAGCAGTTTCAAGCTGTTGACGCAGTAGGCCTACATCTGCAGGCTCTTCGTAACCCACTTCAATTTGCGTACCACCCGAAAAGTCCAAACCCAGCACCAGGCCCTGACTATAGAGTGACCACACAGAAACAGACAGTAACAGGGCTGAGAAAATCAGTGCAAATTTGCGGAGACCCATAAAGTCATACACTTTTAAAGCAGTCATAATGTTCTCCTTAAATCCAAAGTTTGTCGATCTTACGACCGCCAATGACCATATTAACCAGGCCACGTGTCATCACAATAGAGGTGAACATTGAGGTCAAAATACCAATCGACAATGTCACCGCAAAACCCTGGACTGGGCCAGAGCCGATCAGGAACAGGATAAGAGCCACAATCAATGTGGTGATATTGGCATCTAAAATAGAGACAAAGGCGCGATCATAACCGGCACTAATAGCGCCCTGATTTGATGCACCCTGAGCGAGTTCTTCACGAATTCGCGAAAAGATAAGTACATTGGCATCAACGGCCATACCCACGGTCAATACAATACCGGCAATACCAGGTAACGTGAGGGTTGCCCCAAGCAATGACATAAATGCAATCAGAAGCACCAGATTCATCGCCAGAGCCATATTGGCGGCCACGCCAAAGGCTCGGTAGACCACCAGCATAAACAACAGCACCATCGCCATACCTATGGTGACAGACTTAACGCCAAGCTGGATATTGTCGGCGCCCAGTGAGGGCCCGATAGTACGCTCTTCAACTATATACATAGGCGCAGCCAACGCACCGGCACGTAGTAGTAGCGCAAGTTCAGAGGACTCTCGCTGACCGTCCAGCCCAGTAATACGGAACTGCTTACCCAGCTGAGACTGAATGGTAGCCAGACTAATAATATGTTTTTCAACAAAAGGCACTGGTGTAATAACCATCTCGCCATTTTTATCGATCGATTTTTCTAGCTGCGTCTTATATTCAATAAACAGCACTGAGAGACGTCGACCAATATTGTCTCTGGTGGCGTGACCCATCTGCCAGCCGCCTTTGGCATCCAAGGTGATATTCACCTGAGGACGACCATTTTCATCAAAGCTGGCACGCGCATCGGTGACATTTTCACCGGTGATAACCGCTTGGTTCTCTAAGCGGGCATCTGGGCCCTGACCACTGGGATTGCGAAACTTAAATGTCTCTCCTGATTTAGTCAGTGACTCGAGACGAAATTCCAGATTCGCTGTTTTACCAATAATACGCTTAGCTTCTGCGGTATCCTGAACACCGGGCAGCTCGACCACAATACGGTTTTTGCCCTGACGGGACACCAATGGCTCAGAGACACCTAACTCATTGACTCGATTGCGCAGTGATGTCAGGTTCTGCTTAATAGCATTATCTTCAATCAGATTTGCGGCAATATCACTGAGCTTTAGTACCAGTGAAAGCGGATTCTGGCCATTTTTATACTGAGGTTGCAGGTCGCGATAATTGGTGCGAATAAGTGCTGTCGCCTTTTCAATCTGCTCCGGATCGCGGAACTGACCAATAATTTTATCGCCCTTGAGCTCGAAGCTGCGGTAGCGAATGCGCTCTTCGCGCAATGTCGCTTTAATATCCTGTAAATCACCTTCAAGACGAACCGCCAGCGCCGAATCAAGATCCACCTCTAATAGGAAGTGCACACCACCGCTGAGATCGAGACCCAGTTTCATTGGCACTCCGCCCAGACTGCTCAACCAGTCTGGTGTAGTAGGCGCAAGATTTAGTGCAACAATATAGTTACCGCCCATCTCAGCCTGAATCACCTCTTTGGCGCGCAGCTGCATTTTAATATCTTGCAAACGCACCAACAGGCTCTCGCCGTCAGCTTCGCCAGCAAAGTGCTCAATACCCACTTCGTCGAGTGACTTTTCAACTTTATTCAGTACCGCCTGATCGATAACCATGGCACCGCTCTGGCCCGATAACTGAATCGCTGGATCTGGCGGGAAAAGGTTGGGCGCGGCATAGACGAAACCGAAGGAAATAATCAGGAGAATCATTAGATTCTTCCACAGAGGAAACTTATTTGGCATTACCTTAGGGTCCTTTATTTCAAGCGCAACATTATAGCGACATTCATCTATTAATAGGGGCGGAATTGCTAATTTAAAGGCTGAGCCTGTTTTGCATAGAATTCTTCAGTAAATTCATCCAGACGCCCATCTGCAATAGCCTCGCGCAGGCCAGCCATCAGGGTTTGGTAATAACGCAGATTGTGAATGGTATTAAGCTGTGCGCCCAATATTTCCCCACACTTTTCCAAATGATGTAAATAGCCACGACTAAAGTTAGTGCAGGTGTAGCAATCGCACTCTGCATCTAGGGGAGCGGTATCGTGGCGATGCCGAGCATTGCGAATTTTGATTACACCAGTACTGGTAAATAGATGACCATTACGTGCATTTCGGGTCGGCATCACACAGTCAAACATATCTATGCCTCGGCGCACCCCTTCAACCAGATCTGCGGGCTTGCCAACGCCCATCAAATAGCGTGGACGATCTGCCGGCATGGTGTCTGCTAGATGGTCGAGAACGCGGATCATATCTTCCTTTGGCTCACCCACTGAAAGACCACCGATGGCATAGCCATCAAAACCAATCTCCACCAGACCCTTTAATGATTCATCCCTCAGTGACTCATACATACCGCCCTGAACAATACCAAATAAGGCCGATGGATTATCTCCATGAGCCGCTTTACTGCGCGCAGCCCAGCGCATCGACAGCTGCATGGAGTCATAGGCTTCTTTTTCTGTGGCAGGGTATGGCGTGCATTCATCAAAAATCATGACTACATCGCTGCCGAGGTCATGCTGTACCTGGATCGACTTTTCAGGATCAATAAATACTGGGCTGCCATCGATTGGCGACTGAAACTTTACGCCCTCTTCGGTAATTTTGCGCATATCTCCCAGGCTAAAAACCTGAAAGCCCCCAGAATCGGTCAGAATCGGACCCTGCCACTGGGTAAAATCATGCAGATCGCCATGAGCTTTAATCACTTCAGTACCAGGACGTAGCATTAGGTGAAAGGTATTGCCAAGAATTATCTCCGCCCCAATTTCCACAATATCACGCGGCAACATACCTTTTACCGTGCCATAGGTACCCACTGGCATAAACGCAGGAGTCTGTACCTTGCCGCGTGGAAATATCATTTCCCCGCGGCGCGCTTTTCCATCGGTGGCCGAAACATTAAATTGCATAAAACACTCACGTGTCATTCGGGTATTTCCTGTGCAGCATTGGGGTTGTGAAGCAAGAACATGGCATCGCCATAACTAAAGAAACGATAGCGTTCTGCTACCGCTTGTTGGTACGCCAGCATTATAGATTGATAGCCAGAGAATGCACTGACCAACATTAATAGTGTCGATTCTGAGAGGTGAAAATTAGTCAGCAGTCCATCCACTACCTTAAAGTCATAACCAGGGTAGATAAATATATTGGTATCACCTTCAAAGGGCGCTATCTGACCTGAACGCGCGGCAGTTTCCAGACAGCGTACGCTAGTAGTACCCACAGCGATAACACGCCCACCTTTGGCCTTGGTGTCTATAACCTGCTGACACACCTCGTCGCTAACCTGCAGCCATTCAGAGTGCATCTGATGATCAAGAATATTATCGGCGCGCACCGGCTGAAAGGTACCTGCGCCCACATGCAGGGTCACAAAGGCAATCTGAGCACCTTTGCTTTGTATGTCTTCGAGTAGTTGCTGGTCAAAATGCAGCCCTGCAGTAGGTGCTGCCACTGCACCTAACTGCTCGGCATAAACGGTCTGATAGCGTGATTTATCTTCGTCAGTATCTGTGCGGTCTATATAGGGCGGTAATGGCATATGGCCAATCTGATCCAATACTGCTAATACCGGCGCGCTAAATTTTAGAATAAACAGATCATCAGCACGGCCCAGCATCTCTGCCCTGTGACCCTGTTCAAACATAAGCTGATTGCCAAGTTTGGGCGACTTGCTGACACGAATATGTGCATGAACACTATGGGAATCGACCACCCGCTCAACCAATACTTCGATTTTGCCACCAGTTTCTTTCTCACCAAACAGTCTGGCCGGAATCACCTTGGTGTTATTAAACACCATAAGATCCCCAGGCTGAATATGATGCAGGAGGTCTGGGAACTGCTGATGCTGTAACTCGTTTGACGCTGAATCTAAATACAGCAAACGACTATCCTGACGCTGCTGGGCAGGCTGTCGAGCAATCAACTCATCGGGCAGGTCAAACTGGAATAGGTCGCGGCGCATAGACTCTTATTTAAGGCGATTTTTACGCCTGTTTACTGATAAGCCCGCAAGGGTATAGAAAATACGCCAAAAGCGCCAAATAATTTACCTTATTTGACTTGGCAAAAAGCACCTAATCAAAAAAACTTAGCTTAGCCAGTGAGCTGGAGCCTTAGGCTACTAACACCACGACTCAAAAATGACTTAATCCAAGGCAGCTCTTCATCGGGGGCACAGTTCACTCTCGAGAAGGCCCTGACCAAATGCTCAAACGCCACTCGCAGTTCCAATCGAGCAAGGCCGGATCCAATACAATTATGAATGCCAAGACCAAAGCCTAGATGCGCCTTGGCGTTACTGCGGTGCATATCAAAAGTATCTGGATCTTCAAACACAGTCTCATCACGATTGGCCGAGGCCACAATCATCAGCACCACCTCGCCTTTGGGTATAGTCGCATCACCAAAGCGGACATCCTCTGTTGTTTGCCGCAATATACTTTGAGCAGAGGGGTAAAACCTTAACAGCTCTTCAATAAATCCTGGTATACGGCTCTGATCCTTACGCAATTGTTGCAATATCTCTGGCTGTCGAGCAAACAGTATCATCGCCATACCCAAGCTATGGGTAACGGTATGAAAACCCGCAGTCAAAAATAACTCGAGAATATTGCGCAATTGATAATCTGTTAACGGCTCGCCATCTAACTCAGCATTTAATAACTCACCCACAATATCATCGCGAGGGTTTGTCTTGCGGTCATGGATAATGCTCAATAGATAGTCATTCTGTTTGCGCATTTCATTTTCGATAGAGAGGATATCAGCATCGGAGGGTTTGACCGGAGAAAGCTTCTCGGTCTGTCTTAACCACTCAAAAATTGAGTCAATATTCTGCGTGTCTTCAGTACCGGTTAAACGCGCCATAGCGGCACCCGCAAAAGGATAAGAGAAATCATGTACAAATTCAATCGGGCTGGGATTTTTAAGATCATTCACCAGACGCTCTGCAGTTTCATGCAAAAGTGGCGTAAGCTGGTTGATAATTCGTGGAATAAATGCCTTATTAATCGTACGGCGACGTATTTTATGCAGCGGTAAATCAGCGGCCAAAACAAACATATCGCGATGACAATCCTCACTTAACCAGTCCGGCTTACATATAGCTTTAAAGCCAGAGGAGGAAAAAAGGTCATCTCTCTTAAGCACAAACTCCACATCTTTATAACTAGTCACCACCCATAAATTGCCGGGCTGTATCTGACAAACTGGCGAGTTCGATCTTATCGATCGATACATAGAATAGGGATTTATACGATACTCTTTTGATTCAAAGTTGGGGTTGATACTCATAATAGTCATCCTTGGTAATCATTACCTACAATGATGGCCATTGTTATTATTTTAAACAATGGCAGGTAAATAGAGATCAATTAACAATTTTAAAAAACAAAATATATATTTTATTACTCATATTTAAAAATGCGTTACACCAGCTAAAACGCAAAGAGCCAATATTCTTCATATACTTCTCGCACCGCTGTCAGCGCAGCTATTAATATGCCGCACTTTAAACATTTAACTGGCAGTATTCATGCCTGTCATTTCCAGTTTTATGCCAGTACTTAAATCATCATAGGCCAGATAATGAATATAAAATATAAAAATGAACGTAATCCGACTTGTAAAATCAATTTTTTCTGGGAATTGGCTAGAGCTAAAGATTTTCATGAATTTAGTCAGCGAATAAAGTCGATTATTAATTGCATGGGGTTTACCGACTTTGCATTTCCACGACTTAACACTACAGGCATGCAGTTAGGCACTCTGTACACAAATCAGGAGATTGTAGATCTACATGAATCTGAGGAATTTAATGGCTACAACATAGTTGTCAAGCATGCTCATGTGGCTACCACCCCAATATTCTCTTCAACTATTGAGCAATATATCAGTAACTCTCCTTTTGAAACGGAGATTTTTAAGCGCAACCATGCCTTTTATAGAGTTTGTAAATGCTATGGCTATTATGATTTTTATTTTATTCCGATCAAAGCATTTAACGGCAACGGCAATGCTATGTTGTCGGTATCCACAAAGAAAATGGAGTCTTCTGCTTTTCAACGCCAAATCGCCAAGCACGAGCGGGATCTAAATCAGCTGGCGCAAGCGATTGACTATGTGGGAACGCGAAAATTTCCCGAGTCCTTTCTCAACAGCAAAGAGAACTCGCATATTACGGTTACTCCTAAGCCTCTGCAGCTACTTACCACGCTCGCCAAAGACAATATCACATTAAAAAACGCAGCCTCCCAACTTAGTATCAGTCTAGATACTGCCAACAAGCATATTGCCAATATTAAACATGCTCTAGGGGCTAATACGCAGGCAGCTGCCGTTTATCGCGCCGTAAAAGAAGGGTTGATAGAACCCGATGTCTAGACTGAAGCTATATTTGTTTAGATTATTTTCTACCCTACTTCAAAGGAACTCCCTAGCGGTTTTCTGTAGTTTAAGACCCTGATTGCTTAAAGGGAAAACACTGTAATACCTGGTCCAGCATCAACATTAATTGGAGAAAAATAGTGAACAGTTTAAGAACCAATTTATCGAAAAAACTATCTTTTTTGGTTGCCAGCTATCTTATTACTATCCCGAGTGCTCAATCAGAAACCATAGGTATGCTAAGAGAAATTATCGTCTCTGCGCAAAAACGCGAACAGAGTCTTCAGGAAACTCCTATCGCTATATCAGTGCTGGATGAAATCCAACTCGAAAGTCAGGGTATAACAGGGCTCACCGATTTAGAGGCAGGAGCCGTGCCCTCTCTGCGCATACAACCCATAGGCAATACACCCTCCACGCTACTTATCACTATTCGTGGCAATGGCCCTCTCGATGTGGTGCAGATAACCAGGGAGGCCTCAATTGCCATTCATTTGGATGGTATTTATCTTGGCCGCTCCCAGGGGCTGGCCAGCGAACATGCAGATCTAGAGCGCGTCGAGGTTCTACAGGGGCCTCAGGGCACATTATTTGGTCGCAATGCAACCAGTGGTTCGATCAACCTAGTCTCGAAAGGCCCCACGGGTGAATGGGGGTTTAAACAAAAACTAAGTACGGGCAATTTTGATGCCAACCGCAGCATCACTCGCATCAACTTTCAGGAATTTGCAGGCTTTAGCGCTAAACTTGATTATATGCGCTCAACGCGAGATGGCTGGGTAAAGAATTTAGCACCAGATCAGGCGGACTATAATGCCTACGATAAGGAAGGTGCTCGCTTAAGTGTCGACTGGCAAGGAGATAACTTAGTTGCCGAGTATCGCGCTGATTATTCTGATGTCGACTTTGTGCAGAATTACTTCCAGTTGACGAAGGACACTATAGGTTTAATCGGCGCTGAAGATGGCCGCCAGTCTGCTACAAGATTTCCTATTTCACCGCTAGAGCCAACCAACACATGCCAGGAGCTCCATGCATTAACCATGACCTGGCAACCCCATGAGACATTAAAGGTTAAATCGCTTAGCAGTTATCGCGAACTCGACGAACACACCAATAACAACTATGGCGGTGCGCTTTATTATAACGGACTGATGGCCGAATCTATGATTCTGCAACATCAGATCTCCGAAGAGATTCAGCTAATCGGCACAATGCCTAGATTGGACTGGGTGGCTGGCGCTTTTTATTATCGTGAAAAAGCAAATGAAACATTGCTGAATATTTTTACCCTAGACAGCTTTGGCTATATCACTAAGACACCAAACACACCCATTACCCCGACTGATATATATACAATAGAGGTGAAAGGTAAGGGAATAGTAAGCAACCGGATCCCCCCTCGCCATGTCGAAGCCCTCACTAAATCTATGGCGATCTATGGGCAGGCTAGCTGGACCCCACCAGCATTAAAGGATCGACTGGAAATAACCGTTGGCGCACGTTACACCGAGGACCAGCGATCGGGTAACCGAACGCAAAATGGCTTCTATGCTTTTGATATAACAACTGATAATGTCGACCCTACAATAACCCTAAACTATCACTGGGCTGACAGGCTTTCTACCTACTTAAAATGGAGCACAGCCTACAAAGCGGGCGGTGCCAATAGTCGAGCGACCAACTTCTCTACTTATAGCCCTGAAGAAGTCTCAACATTTGAGATGGGATTAAAGTCTGAATTTTGGCATCAGCGCATTCGACTTAATGGTGCAATTTTTGCCACTGACTATATAGATATGCAAATTGATGTTAGTGACCCTGATAATATTGCTCTCGCTGAAACCATTAACGGTGCCCACAAAGTACAAGTAGACGGCGCTGAAGTTGCACTTAATATTGCACCAGCCGCAGGGCTAGCCCTTGGCATAAACTACACCTATTTGGATGGCAATATGCCAGCACAACCCAATCCCCTTGCCGGCGGTGCAACGACTCAATTTCAACTAGCACAGACCCCCAAACACGCAGGCGCTCTGACCGTCGATTATGACTTCGCCCCTTGGTCCTTTGGCTCACTAAGTCTACATGCGAATGCTACCTCAACGGATCACTATGCCTACACCGCAATCGGAGGTTTTGTTCTCGATTCCTATACGTTGATAAATGCGCGTATTACTCTGGAAGATATCAGTCTCGGGGCTGATTACGGAAATCTTAAGCTCGCACTGTGGAGCAAAAATATTACCGACGAAGAATATGTGGTATTTGCCTTCCCATTAGGCAACCCTCCCATGGCGATCTCGCAGATATTTGGAACACCAAGAACCATAGGTCTTGATCTTACTTACGAATTTTAGCTATAAAAATACCCCTTCAATGCTATGTGCAAACATAATATTGAAGGGGCTTTTAAAAGACTTTTAGAATAGGTTAAGAGGGCTGGGCGTCAAGTATATTGGTTGACTCTAGCAGTCTAACCAGCTTTCTGACTTGATTCTGTCGAACGTCGAAATAATGACTCAATGATTGCTTTAGCTTACTAAAGTCGCCAACTACAAAAAGATCGCAGAGATTAATAAGCTGATCTGAGGAGCGGGCATTCTCAGCAAACTCACAGACTCGCGCAGGTTGCAGTCTGTCATTGCAACTGGCAACTCGACAGATTATCTCTTGATTGCCCGATAACTTCGCCATATGCAGAAAAAACATCCCGGTCATCACTGCAAGTTGACTCGCATCCACAAAATCGCGCTTGCCTATATCCTTCAGCACACTAGGAAGAGAGGGGACTAGCGATAATGAGCAATCTGGATACTGCCTTTGGAAATCGGCCAAACTCCAGTTGACTAACAAGGCATTGAATTCAAGCAGATCTCGCATATCTGCTTCTGTCAGCCTTTTCATAAAGAATCCCATCTGTGGAACAAGATCAACTAGACCCTCAGCGACCATTCGATTGAGAACCTCTCTTACTGGCGTTGTACTCACGCGGAGTTTCTCAGCGTATTTTTCAATATTGATTCGTTCGCCAGGATAAAATCCACGATTTAGTATCTCAACCTTTACCCGACTATAAATCTGTTGAATACTTTTTTCATTTGCTGACTTTAGTACCATGTCGTCGTTCCTCCGTGATGTCTATGATCTAGCACTTGCATAGAGCAAACTTCAGTAGATTCATGAGCTATTTATAGAACTATCTAGACTATCTAGTGGCCTAACGCAGTCTACTTGATCGCAATAAGCATAGGGTTATCTATATATTAAATATACCACCTTCCTGCCGATCGATGGCAGTAACAGCCTATTAAAAAGAGTTAACTTCTTATTAACAATGCTAGAAAGAACTTATTAGTGCCGGTACCAGAGCAATTCGAGAAGTGAAGTAGCCATCCATTAGATTTTGCAATCGAAGAAAGTCTTTCTGCATATAAACCTCACAGAACGCCATCAAATCTTCTTTAAAATTATCAGTCACTTTATTTTCTCGTGCTCGTACCTGATAGAGACGATCATTGAGATTATTGGTTTTATGAGTGACTTCATTGTTATCCCCCATCTGGATCAAATGAAGAAAAAAATCACCAATCAATTCAGCTAATTGCTCAGATGATAATGGCTGATCATCCTGTAGATTAGAAATATCAAAGGGCAACCTAGAAAACTGGCGCAGTCTGTCTTCGCTACAGATTTGAGAGATCCTCTGCACCGCCCAGTTTAAAAAAATCTGCTGCATAGAGTACAAATTGCGTATATCTGTTTCAGTTAAAAATGGCATAAAGAAGCCCATTTGCGGGACTGTTGACACCAATTTTTCTGCGGCTAAGCGGTTTAATATTTCTCGAACAGGTGTAGAACTAACCCTGAGACGCTCGGCAAGTTGATCAATAACAATACGCTCGCCAGGTTGGTATTCGCAAGAAATGAGATCAATTTTAATTTGTTTATATAATCCTTGTGCGGATTTATCTTTATTGATGAGTTTAGTCATTATTACTTCCCTGTGGTCGCTCGGCTTGGACGTCTTAGTTGAATTTCAGACCGCGTCGAGTCTACTGGAATAAACCATAGCCAACATAAAATATACTCAACATATAGGCTTTGCCGGCAAGTAACGGCAATACACTGTGGTTTTTACAGAATACTGGGAGGGAAATCGCTAAATTAGCAAAGACCTTATCACTATTGAGCGCGCCTGACGGGGTCAGATTTAATACGACCCTGTTTAGTCGCCAGATAAATCACATTTGACTGGCTTGATGTATTTAGTATCGATTTTGCAACTGCTATATATTTATTAGCAATCCCAGAGCTGATACCCATCAATGCAGCCGCACCTTTTAAGCTAATATTCCTTGTTGCCATAATAGAGAGTAATTCAAAAGCACTCATTTCCAGCTCCTTTTTCTTATCATTGCTGTTATTAGAGGTCTCGACAGGCCTCTCTGCCAAACCGACTTGGGCAACTACCCTTGCTAGACGAATAAGTAGCTCATTATTCTCCAGCATGGTCTGCTGAAACTCAGTAGCTGGGATATCTTCAGAGCCCATAGAGAACAGCAAGATAGCAGACTGACCTTTCATTATAATCGGTAGAAACAGGACATCATCAAAGCCAAATCGACCGTACAGCTCCTTTAGCTGCCTGTTCTTTTGCTGACTTCGAGTAGCGAACATCGCCTTATCAAGATAACAGGTAATGTCTGAAAGCAATAATGGACGACTATTGCCCGCAAAGGCGTAATCGACGGCAATATCATGATCACCAAGCGCCAACTTAGCTAGTTTACTATTGAGCGCATTGGGAAAAGTCATAACAGGCAATTCAATATCACCCTGCTTAAAAATCTGCTTGATAGAAAAATGAGTGATGCCAATTTTAGTTAGTACGGCTTTAATAATTTTCACCGAATCTCCTGCAAGGCGTGCCGACTCAAACGTGGCAATTAACTGACTGTCAGCCAGTCCTTGATCAAGGTTGTTGGCGCACAGTTTGGAAAACTGGGTTTGTTGCATAGCTAGTTACTCTCGATTCGCTCAATATAAAGGCAGAGTTTAAGGGTTAAATATTAGTCCAGCTATTATTAATAAACGTAATTTGAAGTAATGTTCTGATAGATATGTATAATTTTAGCGAAGTAAAATAAAGCCGACCCCTGGGGTCGGCTATAGTAAACTAGCTACTAGAATCAAAGGTCCAAGGTAATATCTAAACCAAAGGTACGGGGGTCACCAAAAGTCTGCCCTATAGATGCCTTTCCATCGCCCTCTCCCACAGCAAAAGCATTAATAATATATTCTTCATCGGCTAGGTTTTTAGCCCAGATAGATGCTCTTAATGTGCTCAATTCACCACCCACCTTAATCCCAGCCAATGTTATGCGCGCATTAAGTATTGTATACGCATCAAACCTCTGCTCACCAAAAGGGGCATAAGAATATTTATCAGTGGAAGTCATATCTAGATGCGCTGATAACTGGCCAAATTGCAGAGGGGAAAACTGATAGTCTATAGTCATTGCACCTGCATGTTTTGGCGCCAATGGTATAAAGAACTCTTTAAGCGCCCCGCCGGCCAGAGGGTTTGGTTGCAATGGCATATCAGTATCTAAATAACTATAGCTAAAACCAATTTGCACAGCTGCAATAGGTATAAGCGAAATGTCAATTTCAGCACCATTCACCTTGACTATTTTTTGCGCATTAATAGTCTCAAGATGAGTAATTTTTTCCGGATCAATAAAATCGAGCTGCATATCTTCATAATTGGTGTTGAACATCGCGAGATTAAAACGACCTCTGCGCTGCCAAAATTCGGACTTCAGACCCAGCTCCAAGGTTTTCACAACCTCCTCTTCAAATCTAGAAAAACTGGTTGAGCGAGAATTAACACCCCCAGCTTTGTACGCTGTAGTCCATTTCAAATAGGTAGAGAGATCATCATTTATATGAAGATCCAGCCCTGCAGTGGTATCAAAGTTATCTGATTTATGGTCGAATTCATGAAAGGTCACTTCTTGGCGGGTGGCAGCTTTTTTATCATCCGTATGCCTGCCGCCCAAAGTAATGAAAAGCCTGTCACTGAGAATCTCGGGGTTCCATGTAAATTGGCCATACGCAGCCCATGATCTAGCATCAGCATCTACTATTTTCGCTAGCAAGATCTTTTTACTCAGATAATCATAAGTTGTCGGTGGACTGATAGTACTTAGGAGACCACGACCAGAATTGCCATTGATATCTAACGTGAACTTATCTTGCAGGTTTTTGTGTGCATCTTCCTTAAAGTAGTAAATACCGGCCGCCCAGTTTAGACGCTCATGGGTGCCTATAAACTGGAATTCCTGAGTTAATTGCTCCTGATCCATTACAGATGCATCATTGAGTCCGTTATAGTAGAGGATTCCTGCGTAGTTATTGTTAGCGTCTTCATTGAGTTTTCGATGAGCGCTGATAGATTTCACGCTCATTTTTTCTGATACCTCCCAGTTGACGATAAGACTGTGACCGCTGGTTTCGACTATTGTTGGATCCAATGAGGTAACCGGTAAACGGGTCTGCGAAAGACGATCACGCTCCTCGGCAAATTTTTTCCCATAATCCTTATAAAATTGATAGTAGTTTTGTGCTGTCGAGACCTTAGATTTGTCATAACTATAGCCCTGTCTCTTATACACATCTCCGAGCCCACGAGACCAGAGAGGA
>OJBN01000263.1_pt1 | contig 14386 bp, 12 predicted proteins | sample 1590441 | NCBI WGS metagenome assembly OJBN01 (sample SAMN05416760, study PRJEB24817) | seawater metagenome | isolation source: Sea water | place: Canada:Atlantic | collected 2013-07 | reverse complement strand
GAGCTTCTCCAGCTGTGCACCGAGGTAAGCCGCAACAATTTCGTGGTTTTCAATCTTACACTCTGCGACGACGGATTCGATCAACGCAGTGGCCACAATGAGGGTACCATGTTCAGTCGTCTTGATGGCAGAGTATTCGATCTTTGGGTGGACCGATACGGCTAGATTAGCGGGTAGTGTCCAAGGAGTGGTCGTCCAAATAAGAATAGAGCTGTCTTCGTCGGGCAGGTTCAGCTGGGTGCGAGCTTCGTCACTCAACCGTAATTTCACAAAGACTGAGATACTGGTGTGGTCTTTATACTCGATCTCGGCCTCTGCGAGTGCAGTGGCACAGGGAATCGACCAATAAACTGGCTTTTTGCTACGATAAACGAGGCCTTGTTCGACAAAATTGGCAAAAGTTTCTAATTCAGCCGCTTCGTATTCGGGGTGGATTGTCCAGTATTCGTTTGCCCAGTCAGCAGTGACTCCTAGACGTTCAAATTGCTCACTTTGGATGATTCGGTATTTATCTGCAAATTTGGCGCATGCTTTACGTACTTCGAGAGGCGTGTAATCGGTGCGCCCAGAGTCCTGCAATTCGCGGGATACTTTGTGCTCAATAGGTAGCCCATGGCTGTCCCATCCGGGGATGTAGGGGGCATCATAGCCAGACATCCACTTGTATCGTAAGATCGTGTCCTTCAATGTCTTATTGAGTGCGTGCCCTAGATGCAAGTCGCCGTTTGTGAAGGGAGGTCCGTCGTGTAAAATGAAACTTTCGCCACCGCTATTTTTGGCCTGAATCTTCTCGTATAGACCGATCTTTTTCCAGTGATCAATACGCTGTGGTTCGCGCTCCACCAAATTACCACGCATGGGGAAATTCGTTTGTGGGAGATTGAGCGTATCTTTGAGGTCTTGCGCCATAATAAGAGACCAGAGGCCGTCTAAAATCGGCGCAGTGTGGTTTCTTGATTTACCAAGTCAAGCACTCAGAATTTTCTCGCGGAATATTGCTGAAAAGACTTTCCTGCGAACTTTTAAGCAATGCTACTTACACTCATCGAACTCCCTTTTACCGAGCTGCACCTAATTTTGCTGCTGCTTTTGCTCGCGCTCGGCTTTTTCGCATTAGCCTTTGGCGGTGATATTCTGACGAGCGGTGCGGCCGCTGTCTCCGTTAATTTTAAGATCGAACCGATTGTGGTCGGTTTGACCGTGGTTTCGATCGCCACATCAATGCCTGAAATGGCGACCTCATTTATGGCGGCCAAGGATAGTCCAGGTATCGCGCTAGGCAATATCTTGGGAAGTAATATCGCTAACATCGCTCTGATACTCGGAATCGCCGCAGTGATCGCTCCTCTGAAGATTAAACGTAGATTAATACGCCGCGAGGTGCCGATTCTGATCGGTATGACCATAATCTTTAGCTTATTTGCTATGGGTGGGGGCTTTCGTCGCGTGGAGGGCTTGATTCTACTTACGTTGACGGTCGCCTACCTCATTCACGTCGTCCGAGGTGCCAAGGTAAAGGACTCTAAGGATCAAATTATAGAAGGCAGTGATGCGATCGCCAGAAAAACGACTAAAGCTGCGATATTTTTCATCCTAATCGGCGGCACATTGCTCGCTCTAGGAGCTGAGGTGCTAGTTGGCGCCTCTGTCGAAATGGCTATGCGGATGGGCGCGAGTGAGCTCTTTGTTGGACTGACCATTGTAGCCATCGGCACGAGCCTGCCCGAACTCGCGGCCTCGGTCGCGGCTGTTCGAGCAGGGCATGGTGACATGTGTGCGGGAAATATCGTCGGTTCAAATATTTTTAATATGCTGCTAGTCGGCGGCGGCGTCTCCGCATTCGTGGGGATGGAGGTGAGAGATGAGCTCTTGTTGGTCGAATTTCCTGCTCTGCTACTTCTCTCAGGTCTGCTCCTGTGGTTCTTTAAGAGCGGGCATGTTGTCTCGCGCCGTGAGGGTGTCTCCTTGCTTTTCCTTTATGTTGGAATCCTCTCACTTTCCGCACTCTCGCAGTTTGGTTACTTGTTTTGAAATCTGATTCCCGATTTATTAAATCTTAATTGAATTACTTATGTCTGAAAAACAAAAGCCAGTCGTCCTCATCATTCGTGATGGTTGGGGAGCCAATCATGATGCATCCTACGATGCATACAATGCCGTCAAGCTCGCCAATACACCGGTTGCAGATCGACTGAGCACTGAGTATCCACGCACTGAAATCGCAGCTAGCGGTCTTGAAGTCGGCTTACCTGCAGGCATTATGGGGAACTCGGAGGTTGGCCACCAAAACATCGGTGCAGGTCGTGTGGTCGACCAAGAGCTTGTCCGCATCAACAAGGGTATCAAGACGGGCTCGGTTAAAGAAAGTCCTGCACTGAAAGCTGCCCTCGAGAATGTCCGAGTTAATGGTTCTGCACTTCATTTCATGGGGCTTGTTTCCGACGCTGGGGTTCACTCGATGCTGGATCACCTCTACGGACTACTACGCATTGCAAAAGAGGAGGGTATCGAGAAGGTTTATCTTCATGCCTTTACCGACGGACGTGATACAGGGCCCTTTTCGGGAAAAACCTTCATCGCTGAAGCTGAAGCACAGATGGCTGAGATCGGTGTTGGGCAGATCGCTTCAATCGCCGGGCGTTACTGGGCGATGGATCGCGATAATCGTTGGGATCGCGTCGAGCGGGCCTACAATTGCTTGACGGGTTCAAAGATTGAGCGTCGAGCCGATTCTGCCGTCGATGCGATTCAGCTACAATACGATTCGCCCGAAACTGAGGGCACCAAGGGCGACGAATTTTGCCCGCCTACCACGATTATCGGTTCTGATGGATACCCAGTAGGCAGCATTCAAGATGGTGATTCCGTGCTCTTCTTCAATTTCCGCGGTGACCGCCCTCGCGAGTTGACCCGTGCCTTCATCGAAGACAAGTTTGACGGCTTCGATCGCGGGGCGAAGTTAGACGTTTTCTTCACTACGCTGAGCGAGTATCAAAAAGGTCTCTGTCAGAACATTGTTTTCCAAAAGCCACCTAAAATGGAAGACATTCTTGGTGGCTATATTGCAGAGAAGGGTATCGGCCAGTTTCGTTGTGCTGAAACAGAGAAATTTCCCCATGTCACTTTCTTTTTCAACGACTATCGTGAAGAGCCGTTCTCGGGTGAAGATCGCGAGCTTGTTCCTAGTCGCAAAGACTGCGCGACTTATGATGAAAAACCCGAGATGTCTGCATACGGTATCCGCGACGCGTCGGTGGCTGCTATCAAGTCCGGAAAATATGGCCTCATCGTGATCAACTTTGCCAACCCCGATATGGTCGGGCACACTGGTGTGCTTGAAGCGTGCATTGAAGCCTGTGAAATCGTCGACGCTTGCGTCGGTGATCTTTTAGCTGCGATCGACGATGTCGGTGGTTCAGCCGTCATAACGGCTGACCATGGAAACTCTGACCAGCTATGGAACCACGAGGACAAGGGCCCGCATACAGCGCATACGCTTAATCCTGTTGAGCTCGTCGTTTACAGTGAGCCATACAAGGCCGCCCAGCTCATCCCATCAGGCGCGCTCGGGGATGTCGCGCCCACGCTACTTAAACTCATGGGCTTGCCGCAGCCTGAAGCGATGACAGGGCATTGTTTGATTCGATGAAAATCACCTCTGCTAGTTATGCCGGTTGTGCTGTCGATCTCGAAGCTTGCCCCGTCTCAAATTTACCAGAGTTTGCCTTCGTCGGACGTTCTAACGTGGGCAAATCTTCATTGGTTAACATGTTGGCAGAGGTCAAAGGCCTCGCCAAAATTTCGGGTACACCTGGTAAGACGAAGCTGATTAATTTTTTCCGTATCAATGATCGTTGGACATTGGTCGACTTGCCCGGCTATGGGTTTGCTAAGGTCTCTAAAGCACAGCAAGCTGTATTCAATGAGCAAGTCAGCAATTACCTGACTGGGCGTGAAAATCTGAAGCAAGTTTTTGCACTACTCGATTCGCAGTTGGAGCCACTCGACACGGACTTAGCTTTTATTGATTGGCTGCAGCAGTGTAAGATTCCCTATTCAATTATCTTCACGAAGACCGATCGCAGCGCGGACACCAAAGTGATCAGTCACGAAGTGCAGCTTATGCGAGCACTTGATGACTACGGCCTCAAGCCAAATGAAGTCTTCAAATGCAGCGCGAAGACCAAGCGCGGTCGTGGTGCCATTGTTAACTGGATCGAAGGCCAACTGCCAAAAAAGCCAAAGAAGAAGCAGGGCAAAGCCATTCAGCTAGGTTGGATGAAGAAGTAGGTTGGCTTTCATTCAAGACTCCTGAACCTGCTTAGTTTAATGCAATCTGGAGCTTGCCGCTAATTCAAGTGATTGCATATTACCGGCATGCATTTCAGAGATGACATTCGCTTTAAAGAAACCATTGCCGCCTTCGATGCGCTCAATGGGCAAGACCCCCACACGGTTGAGGTCGACGAGCAATCCATGCCTAAAGAGTTGCATGACGCCTTAGCTATGACTCGTTGGGTCGAGGCGCTCTATCCGAAGGCTAGTGAGGCCGTGCATTTAGCTGCCCGTTGCCAACACCTTTGTCGCTGGGAGGTGCCCCGAAGCAGCTACCCCGAGGGCAGGGTCAGCTATTTAAAATGGCGGGCCGATCTTAAGAAACGTCATGCTGAGCAGAGCGCCAAAGTGCTCCAAGGTCGAGGTTATGGTTCTGAGATGATCGACGCTGTAGCCGCGATTAACCTTAAGCGGGGACTCAAGTCGAACCCCGACGTGCAGCAGATCGAGGATGCGCTCTGCCTTGTCTTTTTAGAGAAACAGCTAGAAGGCTATCTAGTAAAATGGGAGGATGATAAGATCATTCGCATCCTGAAAAAGACTTGGGGGAAGATGAGCGAGCGAGCTCACGAGGCTGCCCTTAATTTACCGATGTCGGATCACGCTCGCTCGCTGGTCGAGCAAGCCTTGGCTTGAGCCAGCAGAAAATTCATTCAATCTACATGGTGACTTGTCATTTAGATGAATATCAGATGCCCTAGTTCTACAATTTAGAACTATTATGAGCGAAACACCACACATTGATATCGACTATGTCGCCAACCTAGCACGGCTGGATATGACCGAAGAGGAAAAGTCCAAGCTAGGTTCTCAGCTCGACGACATTCTCGGTTACTTTGATAAGCTCAATTCCGTCGACGTCGAAGGTGTTGAGCCAATGGCGCACGCACACCGTGTCGCCAATGTATGGCGCGAAGGCGACCAACCCGGCGAAACCTATGCCCCTGAGATCCTCACCGGCATGGCCCCTGATCACCGCGACAACCAAGTTGTTGTGCCGAAGGTGGTGGAATAAATACCTGTCAGCATCTTATCAACAATGTCCGACCTTCATTTTAAAACGATCACCGAACTCGCTGCTATGCTTGCCGCGGGCGAAACCACCTCAGTCGCCATCACCCAAGCAGTCATTGACCGTACTGCCGCAGTTGACGCTCAGGTGAAAGCCTTCCTCTCCTCTGATCCTGAAGATGCGCTTTCCCAAGCCAAGGCTTCCGATGAGAGGCGTTCAGCGGGCAAGTCTCTTGGACCACTCGATGGCATCCCTATCGGAATCAAAGATACGCTCGCGGTCAAAGACCAGCCGCTGCGCTGTGCCTCCAAGATGCTGGAGAACTACGTCTCTCCCTTTGACGCCACTTGCATCACAAAACTCCGCGAGGCGGGTGCCGTTATTTGGGGGCGTCTCAATATGGACGAATTTGCTATGGGCTCCTCGACTGAGAATTCAGCCTATCAGACTACCTGTAATCCTTGGAATCTTGAAACCATCCCTGGTGGCTCCTCAGGGGGTAGTGCCGCTGCAATGGCGGCAGGGGAGGCGATTGCTACCCTGGGCACCGACACGGGCGGCTCCATTCGCCAGCCAGCTGCGCTCTGCGGTGTGGTTGGAATGAAGCCAACTTACGGTCTTATTTCCCGCTATGGCCTCGTAGCCTTTGCATCCTCCCTGGACCAAGTAGGCCCTTTTGCGCGTACAGTCGAAGATGCCGCGATCCTTATGGAGGCGATGCTGAGTAAGGACCCCCTTGATTCCACATCCATTGCCCCACAGGGCGAAACTAATTACGCTGCTGCACTGAAAGAAAAAAAGGGCCCATGGAAGCTTGGCGTTCCCCGAGAATTCTTCGGCGAGGGCATCGATCCAGAGGTGAAGGCTAACATCTTAAAAGCCATCGACTGGTATAAGGATCAAGGCTGTGAAATCGTGGATATATCTCTCCCGCATTCCGAACTGGCGGTACCCGTTTACTACATCGTAGCCACTGCGGAGGCCTCTTCTAATCTAGCCCGGTTCGACGGCGTGCGCTACGGACATCGCAGCGACGAGGCGAAGGACGCCATGACTCTCTTCACCAAAAGCCGAGGCGAAGGATTCGGCGATGAAGTCAAACGGCGAATCATTCTCGGTACCTACGTGCTCAGTTCTGGCTACTACGACGCCTATTACCTTCGCGCGCAGAAAGTCCGTCGTCGTATCTTAGGCGACTTCGAAAAAGCGTTCGAGCAGGTGGATGCCATCTTGACACCGACCTCTCCTACGCCCGCCTTCAAACGCGGTGAGCGTGCCGACGACCCACTTGCCATGTATTTGAGCGATGTTTATACGATCTCTGTTAACTTAGCAGGCCTGCCCGCGATTTCCATACCCAGCGGCTTCACTGAAAGTGGACTACCCATCGGCCTGCAAGTGATCGGCAAGGCTTTCGGCGAAGCTGACATGTTTGCGATAGCGAATGCCTTCGAGCAGGATCATGACTACCATAAGACGATGCCAGCCTTGTAGATTGGAGAGCTTTCCACTCTCAACTACCTGCCTAATAAATATTTCAACTTTCCACTCATCACTCAAATGCCTTACGAAGCCGTTATCGGACTAGAAATCCACGTGCAAATTAAAACTCGCACGAAGATGTTTACCGCAGCCCCTTACCAATACGGTGCCGCACCCAACACCTTGACTGACGCTGTCGTACTAGGTTTGCCTGGCACTTTGCCTGTTCTCAACTACGCCGCGATCGAGAAATGCGCTAAGCTTGGGCTAATGCTCGGTTGTGAGATCGCCGAGGTCTGTAAGTGGGATCGTAAAAACTATTTCTACCCTGATTCACCCAAGAACTACCAGCTCACCCAAAACGAAGAGCCGCTCTGTATCGGAGGTAAAGTCGAGATTGAGCTACCGGGCCCTTCTCGTAACGTCGAAGGCGATCACCGATGGGTTACTCTAAACCGTATCCACCTTGAAGAAGACCCAGGTAAGTTGACTCACGAAGCTTTCGAAACCGTCATCGATTTCAACCGCGCAGGTGTGCCCCTAGCTGAGATCGTGACTGAACCTGATATGAGCTCGTCGACAGAAGCCGTCGCTTTCCTCAACTGCCTACGTAACATGATCGTTTATGCAGGAATTTCAGACTGCGACATGGAAAAGGGGCAGCTCCGTTGCGACGCCAACGTCTCCCTACGCCCAATCGGTACTGATAAACTTGGCACCCGCACCGAAATGAAGAATCTCAATTCAATTTCCAACGTCAAAGCCGCGATCGAATACGAGATTGAGCGCCAGACCGAGGTTCTAGAGGAGGGTGGTAGCATTACACAGGAAACCCGCCGTTGGGATGTTGAGAGCAGCAGCAGCTTTTCGCTCCGTAGTAAGGAAGAGGCTCACGACTACCGCTATTTCCCCGACCCTGATCTCATGCCCGTTCAGATGGATCGTTCCCGGATCAAAGAGCTTGAGGCCGAGCTGCCCGAGCGTCCCCTCGATAAGCAACGCCGTTACCAAGAGTCGTTCAAATTGCCATTCACCCTTACCAGCGTACTTTGTGTCAACCGCGAGTTATGCGAATTCTTTGAAGAAGCTTTACAGACGCATCAGGCACCCAAGCAGATAGCTAATTACATCAGCAACGATCTATTGCGGGAACTCTCTGCCGCTTCAGAGCACGGCGATAGTGCGCTCGATGTCGGACAGTGCAAACTGACTCCCTCCCACATCGCTACTCTCGTCAAGATCATCGACGAAGGCGTCATCTCCAAGCAGATAGGTAAAGAGGTATTCACCGAGATGTTCGTCACTGGCGAGATGCCCGACGCTATCGTCGAGAAAAAAGGGCTCAAGCAAAGTAACGACACCGGCGAAATCGAAGCCCTCTGCCGAGAAGCAATTGCGGGGAACGCCAAAGCCGTGGGTCAATACAAAGAAGGTAATGCCAAAGCGCTGAATGCCTTGAAGGGACCGGTTATGAAAGCGACGAAGGGTCAGGCGAATCCAGCGATGCTGGATGGCTTGCTAAAGAAACTGATTGATGAAGGTTAGGACTCGCTTTTTTAATCAAATCGGTGACTCGATAAAAGTAACTCAAGTAATCTAGTTTTATCTCACAGGCTGTAAAGAACTGGCCGATATGCTACGGCTCCAGAGCTCTTTGCCTTCAACGCTCATGATACGGATGGTTAGCTTGCGTTCTTCTTCGGAACCGCCAAATTCGATCAGTGCGAAGTGGCGTTCAAAGGTGCTAGTGCCAGGTTGACGGAAGAAGTTCAGCTCCTCCTCGTTGTTGCCAGGGTTAGCGGTGAGTGGTCCGAGTGTGAGATCGTATAGATTGTAACTATTGGCGTGAACAAGGCGAGTGAGTTCGCCGTAACTCTTGCCGCCACTAATGAAAAATAGACCAGCGATATGCGCATCGCGCAACATTTGGAGTAGCTCGTTGTGCTCTCGTTCGGCATAACTGAGATTACTGCGTGAATTGGCTGGGTTCAGTATGGGCGCACCTCCGATGATGACTTTGAAGGTAGCCTCACTTTGGATCAGCGCCTGGCGTAGCCACTCAATTTGGTCTTTGCCTAAAATTTGAGGAGGGGACGAACTGACTGGTGTGTCGTTACGGTAACTACGTACATCTAGGACGAAGAAATCAACGTCCGCGTGACGAAATTGTGTGGCCACACCTTCGAGTTGACTGACGACCACTGGGCGGGGCCAGTAAGCTTCAAAGCTTGCTTCTGCGACTTCGCGATAGGCGCTGTTCATACCGCCGTTAGGTGCCCCGTAGTCTCGTTCACCCCAGGTGGCGTAGTGTGGAATACTTTTTAGGAGTGGCTGGAGTTGTGCTACAGATCGAGCCTTTGTGTATCGTTTGAGGTAGCCGCTTTGGGTAGACCAGTCGCTCTTACGAAGATGCGCGGTGTTCCCAGCCCAAATCATTAGCTCAGGCTGAGTCTCGCTGATGGCGCTGAAGATGTCGTAGCCGCCACCGAATAGCTGGTAGGGCGGTTCAAAGCCCTCTTCGATTACGTAGTGTGCGCCGCCCACTGCGACCTTGAAATCAGGGGGTGGGGTGCGACCATAGTAATTAGTAGGGCTGGTGAACCTAGCGGGGCTAGTAACGATTTCACCGTTAAGCTCAACTCGGTAGCTGTAGCTAAGACCGGGCTCAACCTTATCAAGCGTGACCGAGGCAGTGTGAGCGTTGCTACTATCGGTTTCGACAGGTGTCGTCCAATGAAGGGCATTAGGATCAGCTGCATCAGCGTAGGCGATGCGAACAAGGGAAGGTGCGTCGGCCTGAATCCAGATCTTGGCCTCGCGCATGTCGAGGTGGGCGATCATAGGGCCACTAATTAGCTCAGCCCGAGCCGCGGTAATGAGTAGACCGAAAAGAAGTAGGAAATATAAGATAGCGCGCTGCATGAAAATGGGAAAGTGAGATACAGTTGGAGGCTTCTTATTCTCGAATCAAGAAACCTTGATCTTGGCGTGGCGTGCGAAATGCACGGTGTTAACGACACGGTCGACAAGCGGGGGCAGATTCATCGGCGTAATTTTAACGGCTTCTAGGATGTTGCCGAGCACTTGTTCACGCTTGGTCGTCACTAATAGGTAGCGGTGACGCACCTCGACTAGCTCAGGGCGTAGCTCTAGCCAAAGTGCTTTAATATCGACGACTCGCGGATAACTGGCTACGCGGCGACTTAGGGCTTTGTTAGTGCGAATATTAGGAGATTTATCCATCGCTGCACTCATTGCTTCGAGGCATGCACGCTCTTCTTCAACTAAGGACTCCCAACTAATACCACAGAGTTCGCAGCGGGCCTCCGAGAGTAGGCTATGAAGCGCGCGCGGGCGGATACGCAGAAGAAGCGCGACCCAATGAAGCGACCAGCTTTCAAACTCATAGGCGATCAACGCGAAACGGGTCTTCGGATCTAAAAGACGGAGTTTAATTACAAGGGCTTCAGATGACGTAATGCCGCCGGATTGGGGAGTATTTTCTAACAATGCACTGGCTAGCATATACTCGAAGTCTGACAGGCGCTCTGCACAAGGAAGATGTTGCCAAAGTGCGGCAAAGACCTGCTCAACGCGTGTGTGCCGCAATTGGTAGTCTTCATGGATACAAGTACCGAAATAGACTAGGGAGAGGTCAAGGTAGTTAGCGGCGAGAACTAGATAGGACTCCACATCGCCATTTTTTGCCCTTTTTAGAAGCGAGCGGTTGGCTTTGCGCTCAGGACTAGCCTGCGTTACGCGAAAGAAAAAGCGACGAAGAGAATTCATTGGCAAATTAAGGGCAAATGAGGGATCTGCGACTAATCTTGACCACCAGCGCGACGCTGGCACTCGTGCCGACAATCACCCAATACACGGATCCAAAGCTCGCGGAGGTCGAAAATACGTATCCGTGATTCATTACGGAAACCATCGAGGAGTGCTGCATTGGAATGTGTGACTTGATTAAGAAGATGTAGCGTTTGATTCAGCGCACCTAAACTGTTCTTGAGATGGCAAATAGACAGACCGAAATCACCAAGATCTAGGGCCTGGATAGAGAGTAAAACATTCATTTCAGCAAGATGCAGGCTGTTCGCATAGTCCCAACTGAGCTTGGGGGAGATGGCATATTCGCTGTGGAGCATAAAGTGCTCCCAGCTCTTGTGTAAATAGCGGTAGAGTGAGCGAGTGACAACAAAGACAGGGTGGCGGTGGAGCGTGTAAGGAGCGCCATCATTCATGTCACCGAGTTCGTTCGACTGGTTGGCATCATTGGACTCACTTTGATCGACCTCTTTGCCTTCGGTGTTTTCCATGAAACTGAAATCTTCAGTCATAGACATGTCCTCGGAATCCCAACCCATTAGGGATGCAACTTCATCAAGATGGTTTGGCTTATCCTTGACGCTGTTGTAAAACGATAGAAAGCGCGCAGTATCCTTGTCGGAACCATTTAAATAGTTTCGCCACTGGGACTCGCTCCAGTAGGGTTCACTGGAAAACTCTTCCCAGTCGCCTTCAGAATGGTCGAAATTTGGATCGCTCATAAATTACGGTCACTCCGCATATAATCAAAAAATGTGGGCTTTGATTCTAAAAATCAACCCCATTTAATCTTATCGCTCAATTTAATCGTTTATGGTGTTTAGAAAATAAAAAAACCGCTGAAAATCAGCGGCTACTAGAGGAATGATGAGGATGACACTATCGGCGACGCGCGACCGTCGCCAAAGCGAGGGCGCCCAAAATCATTCCGAAGGAGCTAAATTCAGGAATGACTTCGAGATTATTGAAATAGAGGTTATTTTCGGGTATGGCATTGTCAGTTTCAGATACGTAAAACTTAAAATTATCAATTGGCCCAGAAAGCGCGATGTTAGGTATCTCAAAGGAGCGTGTCGTATCCATACCTGAAGTCCTTGTGATTTTGGCATTCATAATTGTCTCGGTCAGGAATTCAAATTCTAGACTGTAGACGCCATCGTTCACATAACCCCAACCCCTTGAGCCGAGGTCTGTGCCGCCAAAGAAATAGTTGTCACTGCCAACGTTGAAATTGAATACACCCGTCTCGCTACTTCGAAGATCAAAGCCTTTGTTTCCATTACGGTAATTCACACTCAGATCAAAAGAGAAAACATAGCCTGTTCCTAGAGATGCACCGCCACCGAAAGATCTAAAAACATCTAAACTGCTGCCGTTATCTGAAGCAATTTGGAAGGAGTTACTTCCAGTATTAATGTCGCCCGCGCCAACTGTTGAGTCTGCTACTCCAACGGTATCATCTATATCCGCAGTGAAGCCCCAGGGGTTGAAGCCTGTGCCATTGTTGGAAAGATCTGTCCAACCGCTGCCGTAGTTGGAAGCGCTGTCGGAAGCATTGAAAGCGAAGTTCATGCTCGTTGAAGATAATAGTAGAGGAATCAGAATCAACCTGTTCATTATTATTTTTAAATATCTTTTCGTTTAGTATCGCAAATATATAAAAGTTGAACAGTTGAACCTAATCCTCCTTCGGTTCGGGCAGTGACTTATCAGCGATCTTTTGCAGCAGCTCGCCCATAAACTCGGCAGGTGTTTTCAAGCCTTCTAGTGAAGCATTGGTGCGTGAGTTAACTTTAACGAGGCCTTGTTCCGCTTCCTGTCGTCCGAGGACGAGGAAGGTCGATACCTTGTCGACATGGCACTTGCGAATCTTAGCGCCGAGCTTGTCAGCAATGTCGTCGACCGTGACCCGAACCTTGGCAGCTTTAAGCAGTTTTTCGATCTCACGCGCTTGGGGCACAAGCTCGTCATTCATTGGCAGGATACGCACTTGCTCAGGCGCAAGCCAAATAGGGAAATTGCCTGCGAAGTGCTCGATCAGCACACCACAAAAACGTTCCATCGAACCAAAGGGCGCGCGATGGATCATGACAGGGCGGTGCTTCTCGTTGTCGGCGCCGATGTAGGTGAGGTCAAAGCGTTCAGGGAGATTGTAGTCCACCTGTACGGTGCCAAGTTGCCACTCACGACCGATCACGTCCTTGACCACAAAGTCGATCTTGGGACCATAGAAAGCGGCTTCACCGGGCTCTTCGATAAAGTCGACATCGAGAGTTTGCGCGGCTTCGCGGAGTGCTTCTTCGGCCATATCCCATTTCTCGGAATCGCCCACGTATTTTGTCGAATCAGGATCGCGTAGGCCGATGCGCACCCGGTAGTCGGACATGCCGAGAGTGTTGAAGACGAGCTTAACAAGGTCGAGGCAGCCTTTGATTTCCTGACCAATCTGCGCTTCAGTGCAGAATAAGTGGGCATCATCTTGCGTAAAGCCACGGACACGAGTCATGCCATTGAGCTCGCCAGATTGTTCCCAGCGATAAACAGTGCCAAACTCGGCGAGGCGCACAGGAAGGTCGCGATAGGAGTGGGGCTGACTATCGAAGACTTTAATGTGCATTGGGCAGTTCATCGGCTTGAGCAGGTAGCCGTCGATCTCGCCACTATCCAGTTGGTTGGAAAGGTCGCCGCAAGAGCAGCCCTCCTGCGCGAGACGATCCACCGCGCCAGGTTCCACAATGGGAGGGAACTGTGAGTCTTTGTAGTAGGGGAAGTGACCGGAGGTGCGGTAAAGACCTAGCTTACCGATGTGCGGGGTAAAGACTTGATCGTAATCAGCCATGCGCAGCTCTTCAGCGATGAAGTTTTGCAGTTCTTGGCGTATGACCGCTCCATTAGGCGTCCAAAGTATCATGCCAGCACCGACTGCCTCGTCGATATGGAATAGTTTGAGTTCTTTGCCTAACTTGCGATGGTCACGCGCTTTGGCTTGCTCTAGGCGTTCGAGGTATTCAGCGAGTTCGTCTTTACTGGCGAAAGCGGTGCCGTAGATGCGCTGTAATTGCTTGTTCTTCTCATCGCCACGGTGATAGGCACCTGCGATAGAGAGTAGCTTGTAAGCCTTGATCTTTTTAGTGTAGCCCACGTGGGAACCGGCGCAGAGATCGATGAATTCACCGTTCTGATAAAAGCTGATTTGTTCGCCCTCAGGAATATCATCTAGGCGGCCGAGTTTGTAGCGCTCCTGTCCAATCTCTTTGATCTTAGCCGCCGCTTCTTCCCGGGAGCACTCAATACGGGTAAACTTCTGGTTTTCTTTGATCACCTTCTTCATCTCGAGCTCGATCGCTTCGAGGTCTGTGGCGTCGAGCTTCTTATCGAGATCGATGTCATAGTAGAAGCCGCTTTCGGTAGGAGGACCGATGTCAAGTTGCGTCTCAGGGAAGAGGCGCAGAATTGCACTGGCGAGCACGTGCGAGCAAGAGTGTCGGATTTGCTCAAGTGGGGACATATCTTTCATAATTGGTCAGAAACTAAAATACAGAAGACAGGAGGCTGTGAAACCTGAGTCAATCCCGGATTCTCGTGCACCAGATAGAACCAAGCCACTTAATCTTACAACAGGTGCTAAAGTGTGCCCAGCCCAACAAATTATTTTGATGAAGGTAGAGGCAGGACATATGTGCCGCAGCCGATGAATACCATCTATATAATAATCTTATAGAAAAATAT
>OJBN01000262.1_pt1 | contig 14429 bp, 17 predicted proteins | sample 1590441 | NCBI WGS metagenome assembly OJBN01 (sample SAMN05416760, study PRJEB24817) | seawater metagenome | isolation source: Sea water | place: Canada:Atlantic | collected 2013-07 | reverse complement strand
ACACTATACATTTAATAGAGGCAAAATGTTTTTATATAGTTTACTTGTTCTTATATGGTATCTGGAACAGTCTGAGGATTTTGCATTTCTCCGTGTGCTTGTGATGGGTCAGTGATTTTCTTTTCAACATAGTATGACACAACGGACACTGCACGACTTCATTGCTTTTTTCTATAATATGTTCCTTGTTCTCCTGATAATATTCTTTTTGTTTGTCTATGATTTTTTCCTTGTGTCTCTGATACCATTCCTTCTGGCTCAAACTTTTTTTTAACTTTTGGGCTCTCTCCCATTCGTCCACCTCTTCCTTGACTGTCTTCATAGTTTGAACTTCTTTTTAAATGACGCAATATTTTTATTTAGATTGCGTGTATCACCCCACAGCAAATGTCTTGACAAACTCCCCGCCGTCATAGGCTTGTTGAAGTTTTCATTCACCTTGTGTCGGGCAATGTAATTTTTTCTGTCCCTCTCTGTCTTATCTGCATTCAAGGTGAAATTGCTTTCAGTACCAAATCGAATGGTTTTACTTCTACCGTTGTCTTGTTTGAAAACAGCCTTGAATGATTTCTTCGCAGTTGGTGTTCGTGTGATGCTTACGAGCTCGGGCATTTATTATCTATGTAATAAAATAAAATGTCCTCGACTAAAATCACATACAAGGGCAAAACACGGAACGTGCCCAAAAAGTATGTGCCCGATTCACTGAGTGCAAGCGACAAGCAAAAGCAGGTGAAGAGCATTTTGAAGGGAGAGAAACGGCCAACATTAGAATCAGCCAAAACAAGACGGTCATCCCATGCTGCTGCTTTCGAAAAGAAATATGGCTATAAGGTCAGCGAGACAAGCAAAGTAGCGAAAAACATTATCGCACGTCCAGGGATTAAAAAGATAATGGCAAAGGGACGTGGGGCATATTACAGTGGAGGGAGTAGACCAAATCAAACATCAGAGTCTTGGGCGTTGGCAAGACTCGCAAGCGTTGTGATGAATGGCCCAGCTCGAAAAGTTGACAAAGACATATGGGAGCAATACAAAAAATAATAATAGCCAATGTTAAATGGGCACATATCATTCAAAGTTTGAAGTCATTGACTGGCAACCAAACCGAAACATCTCCGAAGAACATCGGCTGAATGAGTGGCATGACCTACCGTTGAAGAATGCAGAATATTATGACGGGTCAAGATTTTGCAAAATCCCCCGCCACCTCTATCCATCATATACACGCGGAATATTTTGGGGATATTATTCCGAAGATGCAGATTATTGGAAAGAGGTATATGAAGAAGCGATTTAGATCGTTTCACATATGGCGTTGCTTCAATCTACCAACAACAAAAGAAACACCCGTGTCTTTTGGTTTGACAATTCTAAATGTGTCTGCAACAAATTGTGATGGTTGTCTTTGACGAAATCGCCATAGGTTTTTGCTTTCTGGATTGGGGTCAGGACGGATGGACGTCTTGTACTTGTGCAACGCCACCCAACGTGATGCAAGTGCACGAGTTTTGAAAACGCTTTTATCAAACAGAACAGATTGAACGACTAACATTTATTTTATTTACTATCCTATAAAATAAAATGACGTGGACGGCGACAGAATGGACACTTCTCGCAGGTGGAATCTCCACAAGCATTGTTTCAATCATCTACACTCTTCAAAAATCGAGATGCACAGTAATTCAGACACCGTGTGGTTGTCATTGTGAACGTGATTTAGAATGTCCAACCGAAGACAATCCAACACTATCTATTCCACCTCCACCTCCGCTATCGTCTTCACCGTTGCCATTTACACCAAGGAGCACCGCCGATAGACTAAGTGAGATAACATATTCAATCGCTTCACCAAATGTAAAACGTGAAGTGAAACGATTAGAAGAACGGAGATGAGTCATATCCTTTCCGCATAGATAGCGTAGGTCGGGGAATCGGGATGGGCTGTGCTTCTTCTGCTTCTTCTTCTTCACACACTGACTCAGTCATTTCAACTTCGCCAACCTTCACACAGCATATTAATTTTCTATATCCCGTAAGCGCGAGAGTTTGGATGATGTTGCTCATTGTCAATCCCAGAGCAATGATGACTGATGCGAGTGCAGTAATCATTTTTTTAAAATCCTATTACCTACCACGTAAGATTTTTCTCCCCGATAGCGCATAAAGTTTCTCCCCGCTGATATCGCAGTTTCTTTCGTGTTGAAGTATGGCTTCGCATATTCTTTTTTATGCATATTATATAGTCGATATCTTCCGTCAGGCTGGCGTGTGACTAAGAATGGCATTTAGATTATGTATACTATTTTTTCTTGGCGAATGGCTTCTTCTTCTTCTTCACATCGTGTTTGTCAATATGGTGGTCTTTGTCTCCGCGCTTTGTGGTGTAGTCCATGTCGCCTTTGTGTGTCTTACTCTTCGCGCCCTTGTGTGAACCAGTGGGCTTGTGGTGTTTCTTCTTACCGCCTACACCGTGTTCGGGGTCGTGAGAGAACTCACGGGATTGTTTGGCGTGTTGGGACATATGCTTGCGAGGGTTAAGACGGGTGTCGCTGAATGGCTTGCGGTCTTTGTGCACATAGTGGTGATTCTCATCAAAAACTTTGCTGGTCTTTTTGGTGGTAAAATCTTCCTCACCTTTGTGTGTCTTGCTCATAGTGCCACGGGCGAAGCCACGAACGGCGGTGATAGCTCGGGGGAGATGGACAGGAGTTTCGCGCATAGTTTATAGTGTTGTTATTATATGTAATATATTAATTTTAGAATGCATCACCAATCGGAGCAGATGGCGGAAGGGCTTCGGAATAATGCGCAATATTTTTGGGCATCACTTTCAGGCGAATGGGGAAGGGGGCAACCTGTTTGAGAGCAACACCAGATGGCAACACATTTGTATTTGGTGCACCCATTGGTTCGGGGAAATCTTCGTCGCGTGGTTTACTCAAAGTCTCAGCGAGAAGACCACCTTGGAAAGCTCCACCAGCATGAACATCACCCACCATATTTGGGCGAAAATCTCGTTCATAAGCTTGGCGGGCATTGACTGGCATCGTGCCTTCAAACACCGAGGCAGAGCGGAAACCACCCATCCGATTATTTTCAGCCAGCCAGTGTCCGTCATCGATAATTTGTTGATTGTATTGTTTGTCTTTGGAATGCTGATAGTGGTAGTCGTCAGCCAGTTCATCGTGTCTCATCTGTTTTTCGTCGAAATGGATGTGAGGATTGCCAGCGATAACATTCACTTCGGCATTGTTCAATGAATGATAACCACGCGTGCTGCTACGTCTGATTCCGTTGACAACGTTTTCGAAAGTGATTTTATTGGTAGAGTTTGAGAGCATCGAAGGTCGGGATGTTGTATATCGGGTGTTTGACATTAGGTGTCATTTTTATTTCACTATATTGTTCCTCTGTCAATCGAATGACTCCTTTTTGTTTTCCTTTGAGTGAATGGCGTGGAATCAGCGTGCCTTCACCAGCTCCTGCAAGTGGATTTTCATACAGAACAGGTGGCGTGGGCTGAATGTCATAACTCATTCCATTGAAACCACCCTGAGATGACCAACCGCCACGACGTTGATTATAACCCATACTGGGTGCAACGTGTAATGGCGTGATGTTCATTTTCACATTTGATTGCATGGTTGGTCTACGACTTGGGGCATTCGCAGTTCCTCGTGTAATGATTTGGTCAGGGATTCCAAATTGAGTGGGCATAGCTATTTATCATTACACAATATATTTTATTCGTCATCACTTTCACCTTCGTCATCGCTTGCCGTTCCAAATAATTGACGCGGTCGGGTAATAAGTTCTGGGTCAACCGTCCGCACATAATCTCCTATGTGTACTTTATTCTGTATACAATTCATCGTGGCAATAAATCTGAAAGGTTTGCTAACAACTAAGTCGCGATATAGTTGCCGTCCTGCACTCTTTCCACCTCTCGAAGTGTTGGTGAAAAAACCGTTTTCCTGCATAACCATTTCACTCTCTGTGAGACTTGCCAGATTATTGAAAAATATCACATCGCTGTTTAATCTCATTCGTCTACTCATTGCCGTGAGTGCTTGTGATAATATGATATAGCTCACACCGTTTCCTTCCATTGGGTCGCCTTGTGTTCCGTTCCCTGACCCAAGATGTCGACCATTCAACGCGGCACGTTCTAACGCTTGGGAGTTCTTCAAACACTGAGAAGATGACGTGGCACAATCGTCAACAACTACACACGTTCTTTGCTTAATCATATCTTTTTTATACTTTTGTTTCTTGTTGTGCTTCTTGACTTTCTTTTGACCTGCTTCAATGTAATCTAACATAGCCATATCACGTGAACGAAATTTTTTAGGAATCATAGGTGTGAAGCCTGCATTCGTTCCCGAGATAAGAAATATATGTGTAAATTTTTTACGGTTGTCCCTCTGCATCTTATCCAGTAAAGATTCGACCATTGTGGTTTTTCCTGAACGCCTTGCCCCTACCACGACTGCGAAAAAGCTGTTGGGCATTTCGCCTATATCAAAGGCGGGAATGTTTGGATGTGTCGCATTTGTCGTGGTGGGTTCTGCCTCATTGTTAAGGGGAGGCAATTCCACTGGGGGCATAGTTTCTTGCGTTTCTTCTGTGGTGTCAGGCTCCTGAATGCCAGCAGGCAGACGGTTTTTATATCGGAACTCGTCGGAATACATTTTTATGATAGACACAATATTATTTTTAGTTAGAGAGAACGGCAACAGTGCGACCGTTGGCGGAATCGGTAGAGATGAGACCAGCAGTACGAAGCACCACACGCATCTGCACAGTCTTGCCACCGCAGAAAGATGGAAGGAAATCATTATCGTAAACAGTCTGTGTGTTAGTGGTGGTAGAAACACGGGGAAGCTTCACAGTGATAGTAGGTTGAGAAAGCTCACGAAGATTGCAAAGGTTAGAAGAAAACAATTTAGAAGCAGATTCACCGAAACAGATGCGGTATACATAGCACGAGTTCATGATGTCGCGACTGGTCTCTTCCGTGTTCGACCTCGCCTCAGCAGGGGTTCGGCCGAGGAAGCCACCCATGCCGCACGACTGGAAAAAGCCGTCCTGCTGGGTAGGCTTGCCAAAGAGGCCGAGGAACTCAGCGTCGACATCGGCCACCACGTTCTGTCCAGAAGCGGTGAATGAAACCTGAGCGAGAGGAATCGGGGTGTTAGTAGCAGCAAGAAGCGTGCGGCGGTCTTCGGTCTGAGGATAGTCGGCAGCATCCCACGAACTGCGAGGGATTTCAACATATACGTAAATGTCGTGAATGCAATTAGTAGATGTGAGCACGTGGGAATATGTGCCACCCTCAGCACCAGCAGCAGAAAGAGAAGCAGTAGAACGAACAGTCTCTTCCACGTAGTTATAAGAAAGCTGAGTGAGAGAACCCGCGGCGTAGTTCTGCTGCAAGGTAGCCGCAGTGAGTTCAGCGGGCAGACTCACTTGCTGCATGATAAGGGTAGGACTGGAAAGCGTGAGGGGAACACCGTGTGCAGGGTCAGCGAGAGTGCCGCCAGCCCAAAGGATTGACCCGAAGTTCGGGGTAGCACCAGGAACAGCAACGCCATTGACCTGTGCGATGAAATCAAAAGCAGACGCGAAATTTACAACCACACGAACAGGCTCAGAGAAAAGAGCAGGAATGTTGAGGTCATTTTTGCCATAGCAAGCAAAAAGAAGTGGGATAAGAATCTTCTTTTTTCCGTTCGTTGCATCACTGGCTTTGCCGAGGGGGTCCCACGTGGGGTCGGCTTGCATCTGCATAGACTTCTGGATTGCCATACGACATCCATAGCTCAAATCACTGTAAGCAGCCAGAAGTGCAGCTTTTGTCATACGATAGAGTTCACGCGACGCGGACTGGATAACAATAGAATCAATGAGATTAAGCCAACCAGTTGAAGGAACACCCAGGGCACATTGAGTGTTGATGCCAGCGGCTGCATCGCTCTGAGGCCATTCGATTTCACATTGAAAACACATAGAAGTGTTCCATCCAATTTTGGGGACATCGAAAAAGATAGAGCCACCCGCCTGTGCCTGCTGAGGGTTCACGGATGCGAGGTTGCTCCATCCTTTGGCGTGGGCAGGGGTGTAGCGAGAAAGGGAGTAACTCCACGGGTCAACCGCAGAATCTTCCACAGACTGCACGGTTGCGATAAGTGCGGATTGACTATTCGAGGCGTTAAGAATATCCATAGTTAATCAAAGTGTGTATAGATTTGTAATGTAGTACAAACATTTTTTTTCATCCGAACTCAACGTAGTGATTAAGATACTTAGATTCCAATGCGACGGGATAAATGCAATAGCCCAAAATCTTCATCGGTTGTTGTGGTTCGAGTGTTTCCATATCTTTCAGATGCGTATGATAATCAAAAGTGTCAGAGTCTGTGAATATCTCAGCATCGGGTGAAATCGTTTCTGCGGGTGGCATGGCCATCACTGTTTCTTCAATTTGAGCTTCACCACCTCCTTCTGTGAAATCACTGGCAACCATATCTTCTTCATCATCTGTTGCTATTTCAGCCACCATCACTTGTTCTTCGGGAACTTCGTCATCTACGGCTATCGCTTCAAAGATTGCTGTGGCTGGTTTATAGCCCTCATATTTCAAACCATCTATCGTTTCTTCTGTTAGTTCCTTTCTGACTCTGTTAGGATTGACATAGGTGATGCTTTTTATGGTTCCGCGGTTGTCGAGTGTATCCAATCGATGTGCGTTTCCTAATAGCTCCATCAATGATTCACCGCTTTCAACATCTGTGTCATACACTATACGTTGACCGTATGGAACACCACCAAGATTTGCGGGAAGGTCTTTACTGTGTTGTATAGTCGTCATTTTTGCTGCGAGCTTTTCACCCTCATCACCCAGCATCAAAGCATTTGATGTGAAGCGTGCACGGAGTAATGGAGATGTCAACGGGTTTATCGCTGTGTGTTCACCCAACCATTCCTGCGTACCATATTTATCAATTATTGCTTGTGCCTCTGCGCCTCCGAGTGATTGACCACTTCCTTCAATAACATAATCAGGATATCTTGTGTGTGTTGTTTCATAATCGAATATTAAACGTTTGTATCTTTTGTCCTTCACGCCCAGTAGATATTTTTTATCTGCTTCCCAGTCTGCATCAGTTTGTGTTCCTCGATTGTTGATGTGTATTTTTTTCGTTTTGTCATTCACATATATCGCCCGTTCTTCTGTTGATAGATTTGCATCATATTTCCAACCACTCAGAATACCTTGTTCTTGTTCTGCTAATAGTGTTGCTTCTCTTTGTGCTGGTGTCTCGTATCCCATACGTGTAAATTCGAACGCTTCACGATGTTTTTCACTCACATCACCTTTGTCTAATCTCATCCCCTTTTTAAAAGTGTATTTTCTTTCGATGTCTTCTGCTTGTCTCTTAGCACTTTCACGGATGAATTGTTTATCATTTTGTAGCTTCTGCAATGCTTCATCATATTCTTTCATCGCCTGTTGGTACGCTGGGTCATTCAGTGTATCACTTTCCAACGCTTTCATTTCTTTTTGAAATCTTGCTTCCAATTCCTCGCGATCTATTTGGCTTTTATATTGACGTGTCTCTTCAAAACTGTCTGCGATTTCTTTTTCTTTCTTTGCCTGTCTTGCCAAATCTTGTGGTGCTTGTTTTGGTTTTGCTGTTTTCATTCCTAATTTCTTGCCCGTGTCTTCTATTGCTTCCACTGTTTGTGGTGCGACTTTCTTGGCTGCCTTCACTGCTTTGGATGCAACCGTCTTGACCACTTTGCCACCAACAGCAGCAGCACCAGCAGTGGCAACATTTATAGCAGCATCTGTTGCGATTGCTTCAACGTCATAGTCTTCTAAACTCTCTTGTGCTTTTTCCAATGCCTTGAAGCCTACACCATGTTCCGCAATTCCTTCGGCTACATCAACAGTGAGTCCAACCGCATCCAATCCAACCTTCGCCATCAACTGTATACCCAACGTGGCACCGTCCGCAATGGCTGAGAAAAATCCTGTGTCTTGCTCTTTGGGTCGAACTCCCGATGTTATGTAATAGTAGAACTTTTCACGAGTGTTTTTAGTTTTTCGGAAGCTTGTCAAATCTCCCGCGTCAGCGTGGTGGTCATCTAAATCTGTTCTGTTCTGTCCTTGCACTCTATCATTGCTCGGCAGTTTGTGAATATATTCGTGTGCTCTCATAAGTGCTGCTTCATTTAATCCAAGAAGTTCTGCATCTTTGTATCCCATCCGTTTCTGCATCCATCGCAGCGTGTAACTTTTTTCATTCTTTGTTAAATTATTCCACTTATCTGCAAGTGGTTTTTCCGTCTGTGCTTTCAAAGCTTTGATGGCTTGGTTGATTGAAGTGCTTGTGTCTCGCACTTGCTTTTTCGCTCTTGCCTCTGTCTTCACTTCTGTCTTTGATTTTTGTGGTGGCTTTCCGAAGAACAGTGCCATTTGTTTGTTGAACTCTATCACATCATTTCTGTTCCTCTCAACAAAATCTTTTTCGGTTTGTGAAGCCATTTATCCTATCAGGAATATTTTTATCTGTTGACATCGTTCGTTTCATAATCAAAATATAATGTAATCTGTCGCACACCAGTGGCTGAAAAATCTGCAAGCTCAATGGGCAGGGTGTCTTTGAACGTTTTGATTTTGAAATCTCTTATGACATCGCCCGTGTGAAAGGACAAGTTGGGACGCATTATGAAAAAGTTATCCGCGACATCGATAGTTGTGCCCGCTCCGCCACCTGTTGTTCGTGCACGGAAAAATGCATCGTCTGAAATCAAACGTGTTGGAAACTGCGGAACGGTAGTGATAAAATTGGTTGTGCCTGATGGACGAGAAATGAACATATTGCCAGTGTTTGTTGTGTCGCTTGTAACGCTTGCCGATGTAGTTGCAAGCCATGCATCATTGGGTGCGTCGAGTGCTGTGATAGTAAATGTAATCCCAGAGTTCACACCCGTTGCTATTTCGAACACATCACCAACAGCCAAATGATTCTGCACAGGTGCACCCACTCCCGTTGTCGCACTAAGATAGCCAGCACACGTTGTAGCGGTTTGATTCAGTAAAATGAAAAAATCACCTGCCGCATAACCTATCGATGTTTTCGAAAAATGTGTTTCATTGATTGTGCCAACGGTTGCCACTCCGTTCTGTGCTTGGTTGTTTGATATGAACAGGTCTGTGCCAGTTGCTTGAAACACCGAATCTGTTATGGCAACATTTGGAATGAATGTAATCTGCCCATTGGATGCCACGTGATATTCTGTGGATGTTGTATAACCGAATTGTGCCTGAGACAGAAGCGTTGATGAACCACCACCAGAAGGATATGTGATTGATTTCTTTCCTGGGCGTGGAATGTAGAGGTGTGAAGTTTCAGACACGTTTGGAGTGTATCCGACAATCTCACTGGTGCTTGCTCCGAGACGCGACAAATCAACTAACAGACCAGTTTGAATGTCTGGTGCACTTGCCTCGATTCCATATTCTACAATTACTTGCCGCAGTTTCATTTCTTGACTCCCAATGTCGTGAATAAGACTGACGTCTTCTATATTTTTGTTCAGCGTGATTTGAAGTGTGGGCATTTAAATTGATACAACATTTTTATCTGTTGATGTCGTTCGTTTGATATTCAAAATAAAGTGTAATGCTTCGAAGCTCATTCGCACCAAACGTCGCCAGCGATATTGGGTTGCTATCTTCAAAAGTACGAATGAAGAAGCCACGGAAAACATCACCCGTGTGAAATGTCAAATCTGGGAACATATTATAGAACGTTGTCGTCGGGTTCATATTCTTTGTGGTGGCGTCGAACACCGTGGGATTCGGTCGGGGCAAATATAGAAAAGGCGTGCTGCCTACGTTCGGTGAGTATCCAACTATTTCACTTGTAGAAGCACCCATGTCTGTCAAATCCAAGAGACACCCAGCTTTTCCAATGTCTGTGCCTGTGGGAACAATCGGATTATTACTGCCATCAAGAGGTAGACCCCATTCTACTGAAACTTGTCTGAGCTTCATAAGTTGACTGCCGATATCGTGGATGAGTTCAACACGTTCTGTGTTCTGGTTCAGCGTTATTTGAAGAGTTGGCATAGGTTCAATCTGTGCAATTTATTATAGATATATATATTAATTATGAACATTTTACCAATCCCAGATTTCACGGATTACTTTGTATTGACACGCGCACCTGAGGGAATGTGCTATGTGATTGATTTCAATACTCATCATCAGTCTGATGAACACGACGCGCTGGTTTCAATCGAAGGTCTAACCCCGCCATCGGATTTGTCGCCAGCAACAATGACGGATAAGGATTACGAGCACGCCCAAGAAATTGCGGAATCCTCCCTGGAATCGGATGGTTCTGAGGATTAGAAATGGGCACACGGTTTTCCATTATCGCGAACGAGTTGCGTCCGCCTCTCATCGTCTCTTGATATCCGCTCTGAGTGTGAACAAACTTATCCTCACCCGATTTGGTCAATCTTGTGCCACTCGTCTTTGCTCCACTTCCTCCACCTCCTGACATTGACGCGAGAGACTCAGGGGAAACAATGACACCGACTTTCAGTTGTGATTGTCCGTAATAGTCGCGTACCATCGATGAAAGATATTTATGATATTTCGCCAACGCTTCACGGTTGTCAGTTTTCATCATTACTTGCTGCATCTTCTGTTCAGGAGGCGTGCGCAGCTTTTCCACCAGCGGTTTGAAAACGATAAGCATGCATTTAATTTGTTCTTTCAATTCCTTGACACTGGATTGTTGTCTTGCTGCGTCTTCCTGTTGCTCACTCTGTGCGAGATTGCCAAGCATTGCATTTGCAGTTGGTGCACCACCAATCGCGCCAGATGTGCCAGGGTTAGAAAGAAATTGTGATATGTCATATTCCGTCGATGTTCCCGCTCCTGACATCACACCACGTTGTGCAGGTGGCAACGGCAGAGGGTTCATAGCAGATGGCGGTGGGCGTGGTGCACCAGGTGCAGCGGGTGGGCGAACAGGTGCGCCACGTGGTTCACCACCAGCGAAGCCCATCGTCTCAGCGTGTTCATCATATGTTGCATAAAATCCCTCCATCGCATCAGGTGCGCCAATATCGGGAATATCTGCTAAATCCATTTCTTCCATATCTTCCAAATCTTGAAGCTGTTGAGCAGCGATGAAATCATTGCGTGCTTGTTCGTATTGTTCACCAACTTGTTCCAGTCTCCACATTAAGGTCTCATTTGCTGGTGCCTGTTCGTAGAGCTCACGAAGACGTTCATATTCAGCTTGGAGAGCTTGCATGCCACTCTGTGCCGTCTGTTCTAAATCTTGTTGTGATGCTCTGGCTCGTCCAGCGCTAACACGTCCATAATCGAATGTGGAAATGCCTGTGTCGTCTTGCTGCTGTTCGTGTTCAAGAATGGCATTTTCTCTTTCCTGTCTCACTCTTCCTGCTTCCAGACCATTCACGATGTCTGCATTGTATTCAGTTCGATAGGCTACATTGTTTGCATTTTGTTCTTCTGGTGAACTTGCTGCGGGTGCGATTGGTGGCGCTGTGATGTTATTGACCTGAATGGGATTCCGAACAACCAAACCTTCTGTCGCTGCTACATAGGCTTCATTACCCGTTTGTCTACCCTGTCTGATGTTTTGTGATTCATATGGGAAACGTGTGCTGTGCTCGTCGGGGTTAGGATATAGGCGTTGTTGTCTAATTTGTTCCGCTTGTGTTTCCAGAGCGGTTGCATCCATCTCTTCTTTTTGTTCCCCCATTTCCTCGGGAAACTCCTCCTTCTCTTCCTCTTCTGCTACTGGGTTTGACATTCTCGCTTCTTTGTCCTGTTTGCTCATTTGTGCTCTGTTTGCTCGTTCGTTAAACTTTTCTTCGACTGCACGAATCCGCATATTCAACATCGCTTTTTGTTCATCCATTTTTTCCTCCATTTCTTTCATCACCTTCTGTCGCTCTTCTTCGCGAATCTGTTCGTGTATCTTTTCCATCGCATCGGCGTCTGTGTCTTCTTCAAACATGGCACCCTGCTCGCTTCTCTCTTTCTGTTTTTCTTCACTCTTTTTTCCTTCCTCTTCCATCATTTTCAATTCCTCCTGAATAGTTCTGGAACGACTTTTTCTATCGTCGTCATCATCTCTTTTACGTGCACCAGCTCCTCCGCCCGCTCCTGCATCTGGCTTCTTCTTGTCCTCTATCTTCTTCACTTCTTCTTCCACTTTGCCTTCTTCTATTGCTTCTTCATCTGTTTCTGCTATGACATCGAGTGTAACCAAATCCGTCAACATCGCATTCGTTAATTCCACAGATTCCATTATTGATGTCATCGCATCATTCAAGGGTTTTTTATTCTGCGTCTTCTTACTTGGTATATCTACCAGCGTTTGCAACCACTCATAGCCGCTCTTTCCATATTTCCTCCGTAGGCTGACAACCTGTCTGCGGTCGGTTTTATTACCTGATGATTTGAATCTTGCTACACGCTCCAAAGAGTCAGACAGGGCGGCTTTTTCTTCATCACTCATGTTCGGCTTTTTGTCATTGACATACTGCTTGATTTTCAAAGACGACATTTTGTGCGATATGTAGAAGTTGGAATGTTATCCAATGCAAACATTTTAATTCTCGTGAAAAACGGTAAATATCAAAATGATCTAAATCATATATAAGAACAATAAAACATCGGAATAATAATGTCTATCCCGAACACAAAATATCGAATACAATGTATCGTGGATTATGAGTATCACGATGACACATATGACACCATAAAAGAACTGCTTGATGAGTGGGGTGATGGCCTTCGATTGACTCGGGGGAAAGTGGCCACCATCCTTAAACGTCAGTCGTTGTTCAACAAATACCCACACATTCTCATAAGCAGGATAGTTTCAAATGACACTTAAAGACACTCAAACTATATAGTTATAAAACATCTCTGCTGTACTACACACACTCAAATGGATTCATTCAACCTATTCATCAACGCCACCACTCCTTTCAAGCAAAACGCCCGAGCCGTCAAGTCTAAGAAGTTGCAGCCCGCTTTTAAAAAGTTTGTACGAGATAACAAGGGTTTTTTCGATGGGGTCGATTTGTTACAGTCGATTGGTAAGGCTTTCAACCCTGTGAGCAACAGAATCGTGAATCGCTCGACCGTTTACACAAGAGGAAAAAACAGTCGTGTTCGTTCTAAGTTCACTCAGCCTGTGTTCGATGCTCAGGTTTCCAAATACGATGCCAAGCTTGACAAGCTCTATGCAACAGAAGGTGCCCAGGCTGTGTTCAATCTTCAAGCTATGACGAAAGACGCGATGAAGGCACTGGTTGAAAAAATCAACACGTCAGTCCCCTTGGCTGCTATCATTGAACGAGCAGATGGCACGAAGACTCATTACGCATTGAATGACAACACACTTGAGCGTCTTTTCGGCCTTCTGGCGGGTTATGATTTATACACCGACCAGGGAAGCGATTTGGAGCTTGTCCAATTCGTTGAAGGTGGTAAAAAGCTGACCATCAAGCATATTGCCAAGAGCTTCAAAAACAGCGGTGCTTTCTTTAAACATACTCTTCGTGTGCCTCTGAAAGGCCTTTCTATTTATGGCATTTATAGTGAAGTGAAAGCGTCCAACTATAAAGACTCTTGTTTTGTGAAGGCACTCGCGGCGTCGGGTGTTGTGAGTGATGAACAGCTTATGAAAATCCGCTTAGCCATTAAGACACGCTATTTGCCTATGTGCAATATGAGCAAGCTCGCAGAGAAATTCGGGCTTCACATCAAAGTTCGTGGCATTACAAACACCAAGCGTGTTCACGAGTTCGGCGACAAGTCGGCACCGCTTGTAGACTTGGGACTTGTTGACCAACACTATTTTTTGATATCTCCCACACGCTACACTTCCTATTCGTTGAAAAACTATGAGACATTGAAAGACAAGAAACGATGGAATGAGTTCATCAAACAGGATGAGAGAAATAAAAATCGATTCATCAACTCACTTGAACTTGTGAAGCTCCTTGTGAACAACGAAGATGTGAACGCTACCTTTCTTGAACCAATCAAGATGTCGGCAAAACTGTTCAGCACACCTTATCACGAAAAGGTGAAGGACTTCCCCGCCCTTGCTGTGAGCGATGAAGACTGTGAAGCAGTCGTGTTTGATTACGAGAAGATAGATAAGAAAGAAACACGAATGGCAAACGCTCACCGTGTCTGGTTCGACTTTGAAACGAATGTCTACACAGGATATCGCCATGTCCCCTATCTGTGTTCTTACACTGATGAGAATGGCGACACTTATGGATTCCGTGGCTATGACTGTGCACGACAAATGCTCAACAATCTACACCTGTCTCTTATACACATCTCC
>OJBN01000253.1_pt1 | contig 14751 bp, 9 predicted proteins | sample 1590441 | NCBI WGS metagenome assembly OJBN01 (sample SAMN05416760, study PRJEB24817) | seawater metagenome | isolation source: Sea water | place: Canada:Atlantic | collected 2013-07 | reverse complement strand
ACAACGTTCAACCCCGCTTCAGGCGCGCTTGAAGGGGCGTCTTGAGAGGCATCACCCCCCTCCGAGACTGCGCTGTTATCAGCTTCGGTCGCCACTGCCCGCTCTGCGGGCGCCTCTGCCGATTCAGCGTTATCTTGAACCGGTGCTTCAGCAGCATCTGCTTCTACCACCAAAACCGCATCACCCTCTGAGAGGGCATCTCCCAGAGCAACCTTAAGTTCGGTGACTTTGCCTGCAACGGTCGCCGGTATTTCCATCGAGGCCTTGTCGGACTCAACCACAATAAGACTTTGCTCAACTTCAATCACGTCGCCTACAGCAACGAATATTTCGACAACCTCAGCACCCTCGGCACCCCCGATATCGGGAACAATTACGGTAATAGACATAACTCGATTCCTCAGTTATCAGGCGTTGCGCGGATTGGTTTTTTCGACGTTGATACCCAATGTGTTAAGAGCTTCAGCAACGACTGAGGCTTTTAGGGAGCCCTCATCGACCAGGGCTTTTAGGGCAGCAATTACAATAAAATCACGGCTCACTTCAAAATGTTGACGCAGATTTTTACGCGTATCACTGCGGCCAAAGCCATCAGTACCCAGCACGGTGCAAGCGCCAGGAATGAACTCTCTTAACTGCTCGGCATAAGCTTTAATGTAGTCGGTGGCGATAACCGTGGGCCCTTCCCGATTGGCAAGTAGTTGGGTTATGTAAGGCGTATGCGGCTCATCGATGGGATGCAAGCGATTCCATCGCACCGCATCGGCGCCATCTCGAGCGAGCTCATTAATACTGGTGAGACTCCAAACGTCGGCTGAAATGCCATAGTTTTGGTGCAGCAGTTCTGCCGCAGCCTCAACCTCTCGTAATATCGTGCCGGCCCCCATCAACTGAACCCGCGGTCCATCTGTTGCAGGCGTTGTCTTTAACGCATAGGCACCTCTCACGATGCCGTCTTCAACACCCTCTGGCATATCGGGATGGTGGTAGTTTTCATTCATGGTGGTGATGTAATAGAAGACGTTTTCACCCTCCTCATACATGCGACGCATACCGTCTTGAATGATAACGGCCAGCTCATAGCCATAAGTCGGGTCGTAGCTCACGCAATTCGGAACCGTAGCGGCCATGAGGTGACTGTGCCCATCTTGGTGTTGCAACCCCTCGCCATTGAGTGTGGTGCGCCCGGAGGTACCACCAATGAGAAACCCTCGAGCCTGGCTATCACCCGCGGCCCATGCCAAGTCGCCAATGCGCTGAAAGCCAAACATCGAATAAAATATATAGAAAGGCACCATCGGGTAGTCGGACACACTGTAAGAAGTAGCGGCGGCCAACCAAGCCGAAAAAGCACCCGCTTCATTGATGCCCTCTTCCAGAATCTGCCCCGAAACATCTTCCTTGTAATACAAAATACCGCCGGCATCGTGGGGGGTGTATTGCTGACCGACCGATGAGTAGATACCCAGCTGACGAAACATACCTTCCATACCAAACGTTCGGGCTTCATCGGGAACGATAGGCACTACGCGTTCACCAAGCACCTTGTCTTTAAGCAGTGAGGAGAGAATGCGAACAAAGGCCATGGTTGTCGAAATTTCCCGCTTGCCACTCGATTTTAACTGGCTGGCAAACGCACTTTTAGCCGGTGCCGGTAGCGATTGCGACTGTGCCCGGCGGGCGGGAATATGCCCCCCAAGTTCTCCTCGACGCTCCTTCATGTAGCGCATTTCCGGGCTGTCGGCCGGGGGTCGATAAAAAGGCACATCTTTGAGTTCCCGGTCGCTAACAGGAATCCCAAAACGGTCGCGAAAGGCCTTCAAACTGGCAAGGTCTAGCTTCTTTAATGAGTGGGTTTCATTACTGGCTTCACCCGCTTCGCTGGTACCGTAACCCTTAACGGTCATGGCCAATATCACCGTTGGTCGGGTGGTTTCCTCGCAGGCCGCCGCGTAGGCTGCATACACCTTATATGGGTCGTGACCACCGCGATTGAGACGCATAATCTCGTCATCGCTCAAGTCTTTTACCAGCTCTAAGGTTTCGGGGTACTTCCCAAAGAAATGTTCTCGGGTGTATGCACCGCCGTTGTATTTAAAGTTTTGCAATTCCCCATCGCATACCTCATCCATACGCCGCTGGAGTAAACCTGAACTGTCACGCTCTAACAGAGGATCCCATTTCCGGCCCCAGATTACCTTGATCACATTCCAACCTGCGCCTCTGAAAACGCCCTCAAGCTCCTGAATAATTTTGCCATTACCCCGCACCGGGCCGTCTAGCCGCTGTAGGTTGCAGTTAATAACAAAGTGGAGGTTGCCCAGCTTTTCTCGACCTGCCAGCGCAATGGCGCCTAGAGATTCGGGCTCATCACACTCGCCATCACCCAAGAAACACCAAATTTTCCGGTCGCGATGATCCACCAGGCCACGATTTTGCTGATATTTCATTACGTGAGCCTGATAAATAGCCTGAATAGGACCCAAACCCATCGAAACCGTAGGAAACTGCCAATAGTTCGGCATTAACCAAGGGTGGGGATACGAGCTCAAACCCTGCCCGTCAACCTCCCGTCGAAAATTCTCTAACTGCGTTTCAGTGAGGTGCCCTTCGAGGAAAGACCGAGCATACATACCCGGCGCGCTGTGACCCTGGTAAAAAACAAGGTCACCGGGGTGGCCATTTTCAGTACCCCGAAAAAAGTAGTTCATACCCACGTCATACAGTGTTGCACTCGATGAAAAGCTTGAGATGTGACCACCCAGCCCCTCATCGTTGTCGTTGGCACGCATAACCATCGCCATAGCATTCCAGCGAATCAAGGAGCGTATCCGCCGCTCCATAAACAAATCGCCAGGCATGTGTCGCTCACTAACCGGCGCAATGGTATTGCGAAAGGGCGTAGTAATGGCTCTGGGTAACGGCACACCGGTATTTTCAGCGTGCTGGGACAAAGCATTAATTAACGCCTCACCAGCGGCAACCCCACCCTCTCGGACCACCGAATCGAGGGCATCTAGCCATTCTTGTTGTTCCTGTGCGTCTAGGATGGGTTGCTCAATCACTGTCTTTCTCCGATCCGTGTAATCCGACATCAAAAGGCGCGTAGTGCCCTGCACCCAGCAAACACTGCGAAAACCAGAAAATAGCATTAAGTTCTATAAAGGAACTATAAAAACCTTAGCGCAGCAAGATCAACCTACACTAAAACGGCATTTTTTCTATATAGTTCTAAAATAGAACTATATTTTATGCGGCGAAATGACAATTTTATGAGATAACGGAGAAGAACAGCCGGAGCCGCCCCATAAGTTGAGACGGCTACCCGGAAGAATCAGCGAGCCTGCAAGGGCATAGCCTCATGAAACAGTGATACATTTTCGACGACCGTGGCGCCCTCAATCGTGGCGAAGGGCTCATCGGCAAATGCAGACCCTTTTAGCTGCACCAAAACTCGCGAGGGAGCCTCCACCATCACGGTCTCGGCATAGTAGTCCTGCACAGCTTTAAGGGTGACTTGTTCGACTGCGGCAATGAGGCGAGTTCGGGTGTCAAAGTTGTAGCGCTCTCGGTTCCAATCCATCAAAAACGGACCGGCCTCCTCCGCAAGATTCTTGGGGGGCTGTGTTAGGTCGGTCAGTACGCCGGCCTTTATACGGTCAAATTCAGCAGAATCTAACGCCTCTAGGTCTGACGCGAATTCAACTCGATAACGATCAAAGCGTTCGAGCATTGCAACGGGCGCCTTTACCGGTGTCTGAATATAGAACCCCACCATTGGGTGATCACCTAACTGAGTGGCAAAGCCACCGGCGGCGTAGCCCAGCTGCTCTTCTGTGCGCAATTGATTAAACGCCCTATTGGATAAATGTGCCGCCAACAGTTGACCTTTGGCAACATTTTCAATGTTGGCTTGGGGGGCGGCAAACAGATACAACATGCCCAAATCTTCTACTGGCAGACTGTCTTGGTATATCAGCGTGCTGCCGGGCTGGGGCGCATAGATATCGCTGCGCGTATAGGTACCTTCTGCCCGATTGGGTAACACCTGCGCAACAAGCTCGGCCAGCGCGGCAACGTCTTCTTCGCCGTAATTACCAAAGCGATAACCCCGCACATAAGCGCTACCGAGCTGCTGCTTAATGTGAGCACTGAGCTTATCCAAAGTTGCCGCATTTGCCGCCTCTAGCAGATCTGCCTGATCGAATGCACCGGTTTGCGTTAAGCGGCGCAACGCTGGAAATAATTGCCGGACAGGGAAGCCGAACCGTGAGTTTTCAAGGCCCCGGGTATAGCGGTCGACAGCCTGGCCAAACTCCTTTTCCGAGGGCTCAATGCGTAGCGCCTCTAGCGATCGTTTTATTAACTCGGGCTGCTTGTCTGTGAATCCTGAAAAAGACATCTGAACACCAAAGCCCGGCGCTATCGAGGCGTTCATCCCGGCAATTGACGCCTCAGTGAGCAATGTTGTCTGTTGCTGTCCATAAAGGTCAGCCCACAATGCAGATAACACGCTAGCCTCAGCACTGTTAGTTTGCTCACTGGTGTTGAGCTGCAACTGTGTAAAACCTTTGGGCTGCTCTGGAAATGTGGCGCTTCCCTGCAACCAAAATTCCGCCTCGGCAGTATCGATCACCTTAACGGGTTCACCATCGGCGTGACCTACGGCAAAAGATTCAGGCAGCAGCGTATTGAGTGCGGGGACCGCTAGGCCATTGGTTGATGCCAAGGCTAATTGCTCCGTTGAACTGGACAACACCAATGGTTCGACACTGAATTTACCGGCGTAAAAATGCATGTCTTCAGTCGCGGGCTCATCCTTTGCGACGTACCAGACATTGAGGCGCTCGGGAACCAGCTGACTTAAGACGCTGGACACGGCTTCTGCATCAAAACCTTCAAAGCGATAGGGCGCGTCGATAGCGTGCAGGGTCGGATAATTTTGCATAGCTGCAGCTAATTGCGAAACATAGGCAAAGTCATTGGTCTTTTCTAAAAACCTAAAACGATTGTCTAAGGACGTGGCAAACTCGCTAGCGAACCTGTCATCTAGGCCCTCAGTGCGCAGCAATTCAATGTAGCCTAACAACATATCGACAATCACAGGCCGCTGCTCCATGCCTGCCTCGGTAAGGTCGACTTGAATGCTGAAGGTGCCATAGTTACCTAGGCCATTGGGCGATGCCATCACATTAAGCGAGCTTGCCCAGCCCAATTCTTTCAATCTTGCGGCCGGGGTATTGGGCATCTCAGATCCCAATACATACGCGAGATACTCATTTGGCTTAACCCGAAACTGGTCCTGATTAGCATTGATCAGGAAGTCCAACTGCAGCAAGCGCTGATCTTCCAGCGGCACGTAGTGAACCAGCTTGCCCGCAGCCGTGGCCATATCGATCTCTGCTATTACGGCGGGCTCTGCGATTGACTTATTGGGTACCTCAGCAAAGTACCGTCGCGCCAAGGCTTCCATCTGATCCAGATCACGATCGCTCACCATAGCGACCTTCATAATGTTGCCCGAGTAGTATTGGTCAAAAAACTCAACCGTTGCACTGTGTAGCGTAGAACCGGGTTTATCGGCCAGACTCTCTAAATTACCGATAAGGAATCGGTTGGCCGGATGATCGCCCAGGAAGCTCCTGCCGAGTTTAAACATGCCGAAGTAGTCCATTTCGCGGCGCATGGACCACTCCGCATTGACCGCACTTTTCTCTTTTTCTATGTACTCGGGATCTAACAAAGGTGTTTTAAAGAAATGCGAAAAACGATCTAGCGCACCCTCGTAGGCACTATTTTTAATCTCAAACATATAGTTGGTGATATCAAGCCAGGTATAGGCATTGCGAGAGCCTCCATTCTCGCTCATGAAATTCATGTAAGCGTCGACCTCAGGAAAGGCTTCGGTTCCCATAAACAGCATATGCTCTAAGTAGTGCGCCATACCCTGATAGTCCATAGGATCAAACATAAGACCCACGCCGACACTTAGGGATGCTGCCGATTTCTCGACCTGCGGATCTGAAACCAACAAAACTTCGATGCCGTTGGCCAAGGACAGCGATCGGTATTCCCGACTATCGTTTGGACTCACTATGACACTAACAGGGGCCGTTCCCTCAGCAGACTCAACAACGCCCTCTCCGGGCTCTTCGCGCTGGGCGCAGCCTGATAAAAGCGAGCCCACCAAGAGCGTTAAAATGGATAGCCGTAAAGGCAAGGTCGATAAATATTTCATGGGTCCCTCCTGGACGCCGTGCAAAATCAAATTAATTAGACCGCAAACTAGGTCGGTTGTTCATTTCTCGCGGTGGGCCAAGCACTGACAATCGCACTGACCAAGGTTGCTAGTGGAATGGCAAAAAACACACCCCAAACTCCCCACACTCCACCAAAGAACAGAACCGCAACAATAATAGCTACAGGATGAAGATTGACCGCCTCGCTAAATAGGAGGGGTACCAACACGTTGCCATCGAGTAACTGTATGGCGCCATAGGCGCCCAAAACCCAGTAAAAACTGGGGCTGATACCCCATTGAAAAAAGGCAACGGCCACTACAGGTATAGTCACTAGGGTTGCACCAATATAAGGAATAATAACGGAAAGGCCCACAAGCAATGCCAACAGCGCCGCGTAGTTAAGCCCCAAAAAAGCGAAGGCGGCATAGCTCACGCCCCCTACCAAGATAATTTCAATCACCTTGCCACGTACATAATTAGCAAATTGCAGGTTCATTTCAGACCAAATTCGACTCAGCATCGGCCGTTCAGCCGGTAAAAATGACGTGGCCCAGCCTAAAATTTGATCGCGGTCCTTCAAAAAGAAAAAGACCATCAACGGTGTCAGCACCATGTAAACCAGCACGGCGAGTAACCCAGGAATGCTGCTAAAACCCTTGGTCACCAACAACTGCCCCAACTGAGCCATATCTCCCTGAACACTGTTCATGGCCAGATTAATTTGCTCCTGAGTAATGATCGCAGGATATTTTTCGGGCAATACCGACAGGGCCGCACGCCCGCGCTCGACCATAGCGGGAGCCTCGCGAGCAAGGCTGGCGAGCTGACGCCAAACCAGGGGTAGCAGCCCCAGAATAAAAGCAAAGAAAGCACTGGTGAACATTAGCGTGGCAATCCACACGCCAATTCGAGTTGATAAGCCCCACGCATAAAGCTGATTCGCAACGCCCTGCATCAAATACGCGAGAACCACCGCAACAAAAATAGGCGTAAAAATTTGCCCCACCGCGGCGAGCAGAACAAGACTGATCACTACAATAACCAGCAGCAGCACCGATTCCTCATCACTAAGGTAACGGTCGTACCACTTTCTGAAAATATTAATCATGAGGCGGCCTTGGTAATACGATGACGAAAACTACCGTCTGTGAGGGTTTGGGATTCAACGCCATGCCCAGCCAGTCTTTGTAATGATTGAAAATCTTTCGTGGAACCCGGATCGGTAGCCAGCAACTCCAATACAGCACCCGGGGCCATGTCTCTCAGGCCACGCTTTGCCATAAGCAGTGGCATAGGACACTTTTGACCTCTAGCGTCGATCTGTTTATCGGACATGAATGGCTTTCCTGATTCTGCGACTCATCTGCATTATAGCCGCTATCGCACAATTTCCTGTGAACTCTTACTGGACAATAGGACCAAACAAGTTGGACTTACGATAAAGTGCGCCCATGAGCTTTTGCACACAATACCTTGCCCAACGTTTTAAACGCCATCTCCGACAGCTGGCCCCATGGGGACTGGCGGGATTTTTGGCGTTGCCTGGTCTGACACTACCCGCAACCGAAGGGCTAAAAATTCCTAACCTTGGGGAATCTAGCACCAGCCTTTTTTCCGCAGACTATGAATACAATCTGGGCCAGTGGTGGTTGAAGTCTTTTCGCCGACAGGCTCCCACACTGGAAGACCCGTTACTTTACAGCTATTTGGAATCCCTAGTATTTGATTTGGTCACTCACAGCGATCTTCAGGATCGTCGATTAGAATTTGTGATCGTTGATAACCCTACGATCAATGCTTTTGCTGTGCCCGGTGGGATTATTGGTGTGCATACGGGGCTGTTTAACTACGCGCAAACCGAAGATGAATTTGCAACGGTCATGTCCCATGAAATAGCCCACCTGAGCCAAAGGCACTTTTCCCGAGGTGTAGAACTTGCGCAAAGTCAGTCGACGTTAAATATAGCCGGCTTACTAGCCGGTATTTTACTAGCGGCGACGGCTGGGTCCGATGCGGGACTCGCCGCAATGACCGCCACTCAGGCTGCGCTGCAAGACGAACAGCTTCGCTACAGCCGCGCCAATGAAGCAGAAGCCGACAGAGTGGGACTGCGCATCTTGTATGACGCGGGTATGGATCCCTACGCAGCACCCGCCATGTTTGAGCGAATGCTAGCGTCTACTCGGTACAGCAGCGCCAACCGCATGCCAGAGTTCATGCGCACACACCCCTTATCGGAGAAACGGATTGCAGATACGCGCAATCGCGCAAGACAGTACCCAAAGCGTATTCGCCCGGTTAGCCTCGATTACCAACTCATGCGAGCCCGAGTTGCCGTATCTCTAGCAGACACCCCCGAGGAAGCTGTGGCGCAATTCAAGGGAGAACTGGAGGGTAACCCTCGCTCTCGAGAAGCTGCGATTTACGGCTTGGTGCTGGCCCTAACAAAAGCCGGTCGCCCTGATGAAGCCGCCCTAACCCTCGATGGTATTTGGTCAGATCGAGAGCAACGAATCGAGTATATTCTTGCTGATGCCGAGATCTCACTAGCCCAGGGGAAACCTGAGCTGGCGGCTAAAAAACTGCAAACCCGTTTACAGCTGTCACCCGGCAATCATCCTTTAACCATGTCATATGCCCATGCACTGCAACAAAGCCAGCAATCTCATTTGGCTGAAGAGGTGCTTATTGACCAATCACGCCTAAAACCGAGTGACCCGGGGCTTTGGTATTTACTGGCAGAGGTCCAAGGCTTAAGCGGCAACATTATTGGATTGCACCAATCTAGGGCCGAGTATTTCATACTGGTGGGCAATTTAGACGCTGCTCAGCGACAACTGGTCTACGCCCTTAAATTGGTGGGCGATGACTTCACAGTGTCGGCACAAATTAATGAGCGAATTGGGCAAATTATTGACATGCGCACAGACCTAGACAGAGGTTAACGCTGCCTCAGGCCCGACCCACAACACCGGTGTTTAAACTTTCAGCGAATGACAGCATACGATTGAGGGGGCGCATGGCCGCCTGCCCCAGCACCGGATCAATATGAATCTCGTTGTCTGGCCTGTCGAACACCCCTGAGAGACGCTCAAGATCGTTCATAGCCATCCAGGGACAGTTTGCGCAGCTGCGGCACGTTGCACCGTTGCCAGCTGTTGGCGCAATCAGGAAGGTTTTTTCCGGCGCTGCCTGCTGTAGCTTAAAAAAGATTCCCTGATCGGTGGCGACAATAAACGTGTCTTGCGACATGGATTGAGCGGCCTTAATGATTTGGGTCGTCGAACCCACGTGATCTGCCATTTCAATCACCGATGCGGGAGATTCGGGATGCACCAAGACAGCGGCTTCTGGGTGTACCTGCTTTAAATCTGCAATGCCTCTAGCCTTAAATTCTTCATGCACAATACAAGCGCCATCCCACATTAGAATATCGGCACCGGTTGAGCGTCGAACATAATCTCCCAAGTGTTTATCTGGAGCCCAGATGATTTTTTTATCTTGAGCGGCAAGGTGTTCGGCAATATCTAGGGCAATGCTTGAGGTTACAACCCAATCGGCTCTCGCCTTCACCGCTGCGGAGGTATTTGCATAGACCACAACTTCCCGATCTGGGTGGCTATCGCAAAACGCCGAAAATTCGTCAACCGGACAACCCAGATCTAGCGAGCAGGTCGCCTCCATATCGGGCATTAACACCCTTTTCTGGGGGGTCAGTATCTTGGCGGTCTCGCCCATAAACTTCACCCCCGCCACAATCAATGTATCTGCTGGGTGATCTCGCCCAAAACGTGCCATTTCGAGGGAGTCTGAAACACAGCCTCCTGTAGCCTCCGCTAGGGCCTGAATTTCCGGGGCCGTGTAATAGTGGGCAACGATCACCGCATTTTCACGCCGCAGCATTTCCCGGATGGCCGTCTCAAGCTCAGCTTGGCGCTCAGGGGAGGTTTCCGAACGCTGGTTGCGACTCAGATGCTCCTGAACTTGATCACGGATTTTAATGAGCTGTGCTTGGGCAATGGTCATTGCTAAATAACTGGAAACTCTTCGATCACTAAAGGTTAGCACAACTCATGTTGTTTGCAGTGGCTAGTCGCACTGACAGTGCTACTATTATTTTGCCTCACCGCCTTAAGGGACCGTTTTGACTGACCCCAACGACACCGACTTACGGTTTGACATATCTGCCACCATCCTTGTCTGCGACGATGATCCAACGGTAAGGCTGCTGGCAAGAGAATGCTTGGAGTCGGCGGGCATGAGCGTTCTGGAGGCAGAAAATGGCCAGGAGGCCCTGACACTATTCAATAAGCAGCAGCCTGATTTGGTCTTTCTGGACGTGGATATGCCGCTGTTAAATGGCTTTGAAGTTTGTCGGGCGATACGACAGACCGAGAGGGGCCAATCGTTACCCGTGTTAATAGCCACGGGGGCCAACGATAGCCGGTCTATTGACCAAGGGTTTGAGGCCGGAGCCACACAATACAAAACAAAGCCGATCAACTGGGCTCTGCTGTCACGCGATGTAAAGTACATGCTCAGAGCTGCCGAGGCATTCGCCGCACTCAAAGCTCAGCAAGTACAGCTAAGAACACTTGCCTACTATGACCCACTCACGTCCTTGCCTAATCGACGCAGCTTTGTCGATCAGCTCAAAAAAAGTTTAGATGAGACGGCAGATCATCAGCGATCCCTTGGCTTGCTGATGGTCGACCTTGATCACTTTAAACGGATTCATGACCCCTTGGGTGAAGCTCTGAGCGACAGTTTACTGAAGGTAGTGGCAGCACGGTTGGAAGAGCGGTTGAGTGTGTACGCGCCCCGAGGGCCCGATCCTCACGAAGCTATTAACCGCAGCGATTTAGATGATATGACGATTGATCTCATGCGCCCCGGTGGTGATGAATTCAATATTATTGTTCGCAATATTAAGGACAGCCAAGCACTAACGACCATAGCGTCCTTGATTCTGGAGACACTCAATGCGCCATTAATTTTTAGCGATAACCACCTCGTATTATCGGCGAGTGTCGGTATTGCAATGGCACCCGAACATGGCCTGGAGTCTGAGGCGATTATTCGAAGAGCCAATATTGCTCTGGGTGCAGCAAAGCTTGCCGGGCGCAATCGTTACCGACTCTACGACGACTCTTTAGCCGACGATGCAGAGAGGAAACTTCGTTTAGAGGCTGACCTGCGCGACGCTCTCGAGAGCTCCGATCAACTGTTTATGGCTTATCAGCCCCAAATTGACACGAGCACAGGCCGAATCTGTGGTGTAGAAGCCTTAGTACGATGGAGCCACCCCGAACTCGGTGCGATTTCACCTGCGCTTTTCGCACCACTGGCCGAAGGTAGCGGCCTCATCAGTCAATTGGGTGACTGGATATTTAAACGCGTGGACAGTGATATTCAAACATTAAAAGAGGATTTTCCCTCCTATCTGACCATTAGCATCAACCTGTCTCCCTTACAGTTTACGCAGGCCAATTTTCTGGAAACTCTTAAGCTTCGTCTGAGTGAGTTGCAGTCTAAGAACGCGATCGAGCTCGAGCTCACTGAAGGCGTGATTATGTCTGACGCCGACGACAGCCTGTTAAAGCTTCATGAATTGCGCAAAGCTGGTTTTCGACTTGCTATTGATGATTTTGGGACAGGTTATTCATCGCTAAGCTATTTGAAGGACTTCCCCGTCAATACGCTAAAAATCGATCAAGCCTTCGTCGCTAATCTTGGCGATGAAAGTGGCAATAGTATTGTCCGGGCGATACTGGCTCTTGCGACTGCACTAAATCTTGATGTGGTCGCTGAAGGCGTCGAAACACACGAGCAGGCAGATTTTCTTACGCGTCATCACTGCAACATTCTGCAGGGTTTTTTACTGGCCAAGCCCATTCCCCTACAAAATGTGATTGATATGCTTGATGTCGACTTTAGCCACATGTACCGAATGCAGAATTCGTAACTCGATCATGAAAGCACTGCTGCGCCTATTGATTATTTATGTGCTGATTCTTTCGACAACCGTCTCGGGAGAAACCGACCCTGAAACATTAACCCCGCATCAAACGGTACAGGTCTTACTGCAAGGAAACGACTCAGGGAAGTTACGCCAAGCCTTATTAGATCTTGGTGGAAAAATTACTCATGACCTACCCATTGTTAGCGGTATTGGCGGCGTAGTTGGTGCGACTGAAATTGCCAAGCTAGCAGCCACGGAAGGAGTCGACCACTTAACGGAGGACTTTAACCCACCAAAACTGCCAGAAGCTCGAGACTGCCCAGTCTCTGGAGACTTACAAATAACATTGACGCCTCAATCCTTACAGTGGCGTATTTATAATTTTGATGCCAAGCCGCAACCGCTGAAGTGGGTGAGCGCCGCTTGGCCTCAAGTACTTGGTGATGGGACCCTGTCCATCACCCCTAGCCTTGCTAATTCACCCGCCATTAAACCTTTCGCCATACCATCGGGCACAAGGTCAGATCTGGACGACATGCTGCCTCCGGGGCCTGCACTAGTGACAATTCAGTTTTCAAGCTCACCAAAGTCACTGTCACAAAATGACTTTCAAATTTCCTTGGGTCTCAACGATTGCGAAGCAAAGCTCATCCCTGCTTATGAAGGTGCGGGGCAAGACTTTTATTTTCCGCAAGAAGCTGGGGCGACCCGACTGACCGAGGCCGGGCTTACCGGCAAAGGGGTTGGCGTGGCCATCATTGACTCCGGACTTTGGGATATACCCGCACTCACACGCAACGCTCTTGGAGAGCCCCGCATTGCCGCCCATTTCGACGCTATTCGTGATCAGGTAAACCCAAACCTCAAAGATGATGGGGGCCACGGATCACATATGGCCAGTATCATTGCCAACAGTCATCCAATCACCAGCCGTGACACCGTTCAATACCAAGGCATAGCACCTAATGCTGACCTCATTCCTGTCACCGCCATATCTCCCCGCGGCGATGGCGATTTCATGGATATTATTCGCGGCATACAATGGGTCACTAAACATCAAGCGCAATTTAATATTCGGGTACTCAACCTGTCGTTGACCGCCACACCCCGCAGCGAATATTGGGCTGACCCAATGAATCAGGCTGTCATGAAAGCCTGGGAGGCGGGCATTGCCGTCGTGGTTGCAGCAGGCAACGACGGGCCCGACTGGGGCACGATCGGCTCACCCGGAAACAATCCCTATGTGATTACTGTAGGAGCCTTCACCGACTCATGGACGCCGGGTGATGGCAGAGACGACTACATTCCACATTTTTCTTCACGGGGGCCAACTCCAGAAGGCCTAATCAAGCCTGACCTTGTTGCACCCGGTGGCCATATCAGTGGCCTTGTACCTCCCAATTCAACGCTGGCAATTGAGAACCCCAACTACTTTCTGGCATCTGGGGAATTTGTTTCTACAGGCAGTTCTCAAGCCGCAGCCGTTGTGTCGGGGTTGATTGCTCTGTTATTGGAAGTAAAACCAGAGCTCAGTAACGACGACGTTAAGTGCTTGCTTACTACTAGCGCCCAACCCGCAATAAGCAGAGACGGCAAACTGGCTTATAGCCCATTTGTTCAAGGCGCAGGACGCGTCAGTGGATCTCGCGCCCTGACACTGGGTGAAACCGACTGCGAACAGAAAAACCTAAATATTAATGCCGCCTTCGCAGGCACAGAGCGCTTGTACGGTCCGGCCCAGCGGCTTGAAGACGGCTCACCGTCGTTGCCCAATATGCCGTCTATGGTGACAGAAGAAGCCCCTGCGCTAGGTATGAGCAGCGACCGGCGATGGGGAGTAGCGGCACACCTTGAGCGACTCGACCCCGAGATTGAACCAGCACAGGGCGATAATGTGCCATTTGACTGGGCAGCGATCTATCGTGAGGAGCAGCAAAAACTCCATCGACTACAAGCCTCTCCGGCACAGTAAAACCTCAAAAGCCCGCCAACGCCCATTGCCCTAATCAACTACCCCATATGGGTCAGTCTTTAGCTGTTTACCCCTACGCAGTATTCGTAATATCGAATGAAAGAGAAATGACATGCCTTGAGAGCGTGTTTAAAGCTAAGAAGATGAAAACCCGTGTTGGAGGGTTCATATCATGAAAGCAGTAAAGGTAATCACAAGTTGTGCGGCAGCGATAATGCTCACCACGAATGTAGCCTATGCAGACGAACAACTGCGCGGGGCGGTCACAGCCGTTAGTCATGTTGCTGCCGGTGTCGCTGCGGACACACCGCACAATGGATTTCGATGGGCTGAGACTGGGCATGACAAAGGTCCAGCCGTCAATGTACCTGCCGAGAATCGGCGGTCAGGCTTTAGATGGGCATCTCATCCAAGTACGAAAGCTAGTGGGCAAACCGCGGCAGTTAAGCATGCAGAAAGTGCAGATCAGACGGGATCCAGATGGGTCATTCGCAATGACGCCAGCCAAACTGGTTCTCGATGGGTCATCCGTAATGATGCCTCGCAAGCTCTGTCTCTTATACACATCTGACGCT
>OJBN01000246.1_pt1 | contig 14943 bp, 13 predicted proteins | sample 1590441 | NCBI WGS metagenome assembly OJBN01 (sample SAMN05416760, study PRJEB24817) | seawater metagenome | isolation source: Sea water | place: Canada:Atlantic | collected 2013-07 | reverse complement strand
CACTAGATCGCTCGTCGGCAGCGTCAGATGTGTATAAGAGACAGGTGCTACTAACTACCAAAGAACTCGTGCAACTAACTATGCTAGAAACTTCTTAGGTAACTACGCTAGAAACTATCTTGGTAACTATGTAGGAAACTATACAGGTAACTTTGCGGGTAACTATACTGGTAACTTTGTAGGTAACTACGCAAGAACAAGAGCGACTGCATATGCAAGGACTCGTGCTACTAACTATGCGGGTGGTGGTAAAGGTGGTGACGCTTATAACTACACTGGTAACTTTGTAGGTAACTATACAGGTAACTTTGTAGGTAACTATGCAAGGACTCGTGCTACTGCATACGCAAGAACACGTGCTACTGCATATGCGAGAACTCGTGCGACCAACTACGCAAGAGCGTTTACTGCAAACTATGCTAGAAACTATCTTGGTAACTATCTTGGAGACTATGTTGGTAACTTCGTAGGAGATTACACTGGTAACTATGCTAGAAACTATCTTGGTAACTATCTTGGAGACTATGTTGGTAACTTCTTAGGTGACTACACAGGTAACTATGCAAGAAACTTTAGTGCAAACTACCAAAGAACATCTACTAGAGATTCTAATAGAACTCGTATTACTGATTCCGTAGGTAACTATGCAAGAAACTTTAGTGCTAACTATCAACGAACATCTACAAGAGATTCGAATAGAACTCGTATTGATACATACACGGGTGACTATGTAGGAAACTACGCAAGAGCGTTTACTGCAAACTACGCTAGGAACTTTAGTGCTGCATATGCAAGAACTCGTATAACTGATTCCACAGGTAACTTTGTTGGTGATTTCTTAGGAGATTATACAGGAAACTATGCACGTAATTATAGTGCGAACTATCAAAGAACCCGTGCTACTGATTATGTTGGTGATTATGTTGGTGACTTTGCGGGTAACTATGTAGGAAACTATGCTCGTAATTACCAAGCAGATTATCAGAGAACCCGTGCAACTGATTTTGCAGGAGATTTTGCGGGTAACTATGTAGGAAACTATGCTAGAAACTTCTCTGCCGCATACACTAGAAATAGTACAAATACCTTTGTGGGAGACTTCTTAGGTGACTATACTGGTAACTATGCTAGAGAATTTACTGCGAATTATTTAAGAAATAGTGTTGCAACATTCTTAGGTGACTTTGCGGGTGATTACACTGGTAACTATGCAAGAGCATTTAGTGCAGACTACACAAGAAATAGTGTTGCTGATTTTGCGGGTAATTTCACAGGTGAGTACACTGGTAACTACAGTAGAAGTTTTACTGCGGATTACCAAAGAACAAGGGTGTCTACATATAGTGCTGCATATAGTAGAACAAGAACTTCTCTATATAGTGCAAACTATCAGAGAACAAGAAGTTCTGCATACACAAGGAACTCTACAGTTGACTCCACAAGGAACTCAACTGCGGTATTCACAAGGACTTGCGTTGTAGTACGTTCAAGTGCATATAGTAGAACAAGAACAAGTGTTACTACCTTCACAGGTGATTACACTGGTAACTTTGTTGCAGAGTTTACAGGAGATTATGTTGGTAATTATGTAGGAACAACAATTGATTCGGGTAGTTCCGTAATTAAAACGTATACCCTATACCAGAGAACAGCATAATAAAATTGATATATATAAACGTGAGTGTTAGGAGATAAAACATGGCAAGAGTATGGTTAGAAAACGCATTTTGGGAAACCCCTAAAAAACAAATATTGAATGCGATTAGTGAAGAAACGGTTGACAATAAGGAAATACGTCAAGTTCATAAAATGAACAGACATAATCCAAATGGCACTGAGAATGCATTATTCTTAGAAGCGGTTGAATCCCTTACCGAAGAAAAGATAGACGAATCTAGTAAGAAACGTCTAGAAAAGAAACAAGCGGAAGCGGAACTTGAGAAACAAAAACAACTTGAGCATGAACGTGCTAGGAAGTTAGAAAAGTTATTCGAGTATAAACTAGAAACTTTTGAAATTCCTGAAATTAAGAATTCCAAAAATCGACTATTAAAATCAAAGTTGAGACGCTCTAGGTCTATCCCAGAAGTTAACTTATATGCTATGATGATTGTGAAGGAATCTATAGATAATGAACTTGAAGAAATCCAACCAAAGTAAAGGTTTTGTAGTTGTAGCATCGAAGAATCAAAACTTCTACACATATGCAGTCAACTTAATCGAAGCTATTAAAGACTATTATCCAGAAGCACTTATTACTCTGGTGACAGAGGAGCGTTTCCTTGATAGTCGAGCAGACGAAGCAGACCAAATAATATTCTGTACAGACCATTACCGTGCAAAACTATGGGGTATGGCACAAACTCCTTATGATATTACCATGTATGTTGATGCAGACATGGATTGTGAACATGAAGATATTATTACTATTTGGGATGAGATGAAAGACTATGATATGGTCTTCCATGAACTTACCAAAGAACGTGAAAAATTCTATGCAATTCGTGAATTCAAATACGAAGGTAAAAAAGAGAAGTTTTCTCTGTGTGGTGGAGTCTGTCTCTATAGAAGTGAAAATCCTCTTGTTCGTGAATTTATGGATGATTGGTTTGAGTTATATAACGCTCAACACACCAATGAATGGCAACCAGAAGGATTTGACCACGACCAGTTTCAAAAGGATTTAAAACACTTTGACCAAACAACTCTCTGGTACATGACAGAGAAAATGGACAAATATAAAGATTTAAAAATAGGAATCTTTTCAGATGATATTAGGTGGAACTACTTTACCCAGTATGCATATGAAGGATTAAAATCAACAGAAGGTAAACCACCTATATTAAGACATTACTCAGGTTCACTGAAGAAGGATAGACTTATAGTATGATAGATGTTCCGATTAAAAATAAAGATGTATTATCTGTATTAGACAGATGGTTATGGTATTACGACAATAGGGAAGACCTTAAAAAAGTTGTGCGACTTCACGGTAAATCAACGGAAAGAGACTTCTATGTTGGGGAAAAACATCGTGATGAAATCATTGCTATGGACACAAACCATGAAGGATTTCCCGATTCGGTTCATGGATACTCTTTAAAATCGGATAGAATAGAATTTGTTAAAGGGAATAATCCAGAGAATGCAAATTATATCGCTAAGTTTAGTGAATTGAACACAGAACTTTGTCACATTCTATCATCTAAAAACAATGCATTAGCACAACTGTATCCACCAGATGGACACATTTCGTGGCATAATAATGCAAATGCATCTGCATATAACATCATTTTCTCTTGGTCAGAAACAGGAGATGGGTGTTTTAAGTATGTTGATGGTCACACTGGTAATGAAGTTGTCATGCAAGATGTCAAAGGATGGCAGTGTAAAGCAGGATACTTCGGTGCATATCAAGAACCTTGGTATAAAAGGGTCTACCATGCAGCCGAAACTGACTGTTGGAGAATGACCATATCTTATATTTTCAATCGTAGTGACATGTCCCATGGACTACAAGATGAAATAATAGAAGAAATAATGTCTGATTTTTGATGTAGTTGGGTTTCGTTTCCTTATAAATAAAGACAAGAAGAAAGTTTATTGTTTTTATATGGGTACTCAAGATGTTGACACCAAACTACGAAGATATTACAATCATACAGGGTGCAGATGTAGCGATAGAAATACATCTCATCAATGACAGCGACAGTGCGTATGACCTTACTAATAGGGCTGTAACGTCTAAAATGAAAAGAAATTACACTGACTCTGCGGGTGACCCAGATACGGTGTCGTTTAATGCAGCTATCATTTCCCCAGCAAGTCAGGGGATTGTGAATCTCTCACTAACTAATATCCAAACCGATGCATTGAAGACTCGTGGACGCTATGTCTACGATGTAGAAATATCTTATGTCGATAGTGATTCCAATACAATAATTCAAAGAGTCCTCGAAGGTCAAGCAGAAGTAAGTCCTTCGGTCACTAAATAAGGGAAAAATTAATGACTGATAAGATATACATCAAAAAGATTGTTGTCGGGACTCCAATTAAGCGAGTAACATCTGGTGCCTTCAATATTGAGAATTTGTCAGGGGTAGATGTATCTGCGACAGAATCCGATGGTTCAATACTTGCATACAAATCCAGTACAAGTAAATTCGTCACAACAAATTTAAAAGGTTCGGGTAATATATCCGCTACCTACGATAGTAGTAATAATCAATATGTTTTTGGGTTTGACCAGACTGCCTTTGTTGGTAATCTGATTCCATCTACAAATGAGACTCAAGACCTTGGTAGCACCACTAATAAGTGGAGAGATTTGTTTCTAAGTGGAAACACTATTCAACTCGGAAGTGTATTACTAAGAGACAGTGGTGGCTCTTTTGTTGTTGTTGACAGTTCTGGTAATAAAGAAACTCTTGGTGTTTCTCTTTCTTCAAACAATACTGCGGTATTCTCTTTTGACAGTGGTTCGGGTCAATTTACATTTAACGATTCTGACCTTGCAAGAACAAACATCAATGAGACATTCCATAGTGGTATAACTGTACTTAATGGTGCAACTATTGATAGTGCAACCATTACTAATCTTGCAAACACAAATTTAACAGGAAGTCAAGCGACTTTCGATAGTGCAAATATTGGTTCTCTACGAGTAACTGGTAATACCGTCCTAGATGGTAATTTGACCATTACTGGTACAGAGACAATATTAAACACCGAAACAATTCAACTTGCAGACAACACAATTGTTCTTAACTCAAACGCAACTGGTACACCTACTGAAGATGCGGGTATTGAGATTGAACGTGGTTCTTCTGCAAACAAATCATTCTTATGGGATGAGGGTAGTGAGTATTGGACACTAGGTTCAGAGACTCTTCAAACTACAGGTAAGATTTTATACAGTAATGTATATAGTTCAGAAGGTGACCTACCTAGTGCATCAACCTATCATGGTATGTTCGCACATGTTCACGGAACAGGTAAAGGTTACTTTGCACATGGTGGTGCATGGCACAAACTATTAGACGAAACATCGTCAACCACCGCAAGTTTAACCGAAGGGTCTAACTTATATTATACAACCACTCGTGCGGATTCAGACTTTGATATCCGACTTGCAACTAAAAATACTGCAAACCTTTTAGAAGGGTCAAACCTCTACTATACTACTACACGTTCAGATAGTGACTTTGATGTCAGACTTGCTACCAAAACAACAAGTAACGTAGCAGAAGGCACAAATCTCTATTACACGTCTACAAGAGTTGATTCAGATATACTGAATTCATCTATTGACGCACAAAGAACTGCTCCAGTATACCACAAAATTGTAGTTACTGTAGAAAGTGGTTATTACTTAATAGACGGAACTTCACAAGCAAATATGGTGTTGTCACCTAATGTTGTGTACAGATTCGACCAATCACATAGTAGTAATGGTTCACATCCATTAGTATTCTCTACTACATCCGATGGAACACACGGTGGTGGTTCAGAATTATCTTCAAACTTTAAAGTATATAATAAAGTAGGTAATGCTGGCTCTACAGGTGCATATGTTGATTTAGCAGTAGAACAAGATGCGGGTAAACTTTATTACTACTGTCAGAATCATGGTGGAATGGGTGGTGTTGCAAATACAAGTCCTCTTTCATCTATCAGTATTACAGACGCTGGCGGAGATGGTTCACTTTCATACAATAGTTCAACTGGTGTAATAACTTATACAGGGCCAAATGCATCTGAAGTAAGGGCACATTTAACAGCAAACAAAGGTTTGTCTGTATCCAACGGTGAGTTCAATATAGACTCCGCTAACGTTAGAGGAATGTTCTCTGCGGGTGGTGACCTATCTTATAATAGTGGAACAGGTCAGTTCTCATTTGACGTAGAACAAGTCTATACCAAAACAAACTTTGATTCTGATTTAGGTGCTGCATTAGATGGTGGAGCGGGTATTACATATGACTCCGCACAAGACACTATCTCTATTACAGCAACTGGAGTAACTGCGGGAACATACGGTAACGCATCTCAGATTCCAGTATTTTCAGTTAATGCACAAGGTCAATTAGACAGTGCGGGTACAGTTGCAGTTGCGGGTGTATCAACATTAGCATTTGATTCCTCTGGTGGTAACCTCACTATTGGAACTGCTGACGGGAACACATTTCTTACTACTATCACGCTTGACCCATTCACTACTGCGGACTTAACAGAAGGTGCAAACAAATATTATACTACTGCTCGTTCTGATTCTGACTTTGACGTTAGACTCGGCACGAAATCGACTTCAAATCTCAGTGAGGGGAGTAACTTATATTACACCACTGCAAGATGGGACGCACGTCTTGCTGAAAAAGACTTAGATGATATTGCAGAAGGTTCAACGAATCTATTTTATACCTCTGCTCGTGCAGATAGCGATGCTAAAAATTCAGTATCAGTAACAGATGCAGGAGGAGACGGTTCATTATCCTACAACTCAACAAACGGTGTCTTCACATACACAGGGCCAAGTTCAAGTGACGTTCGAGCACACTTTAGTGCTGCGGGTGATTTGACTTATGACTCTTCTAGTGGTAGATTCTCTATTGATGTTGAACAGGTATACACTAAAGCAAACTTTGATTCTGATTTACGACAACAGATTGCGGGTGGTACAGGTATCACCATCCAACGTTTGGCAAAAGAAGTATTTAGTATTTCGAACACTGGTGTTGCTGCTGCAACATACGGTTCTGCAACTTCAGTTCCTCAGTTCTCAGTAAATGCACAAGGTCAGATTGACTCTGCACGTAATGTAACTATTGCGGGTGTTACTGGTGTAGATTTTGATAGTTCAAACGCAACTATTACAATACAAACAACTGGTGGGAACTTTACGGATGTCATATCACTCGACCCATTCACTACGGCAAACTTATCAGAAAATACTAACCTCTACTATACAGACGCAAGAGCAAGAGCATCCAACTCTGTCACAGATGCGGGTGGAGATGGTTCACTGGCATATAACAGTACTACAGGTGTTATCACTTATACTGGGCCTAGTGCTGCTGAAGTAAGGGCACATTTAACCGCAAACAAAGGACTCTCCGTTTCTAATGGTGAGTTTAACATAGATTCTGCAAATGTCAAGGGAATGTTTAGTGCAAGTGACGCTGGCGGGGATGGAAGTTTTGCATACAGTAATGGTGTCTTTACCTATACAGGGCCAAGTGCATCTGAAGTTCGAGCACACTTAACTGCAAATAAAGGACTTTCTGTATCCAACGGTGTATTCGACATTGACTCTGCTAATGTAAAAGCAATGTTCAGTGGTTCAAGTGGTGTAAACTACTCTAATGGTGCAATCACTGCCGACACAAATGAAATCAGAGGATTCTTTACTGCAAATAAAGGTCTTTCAGTTTCAGGTGGTGAGTTTAATATTGACTCTGCCAATGTTCGTGGAATGTTCTCAGGTGGAACAGGAGTAACCTATAATTCAGGTTCAGGTGCAATTGCAATCGGACAGGCAGTTGCAACATCCGATGATGTAACCTTCCAAGACGTAACAGTCAGTGGTAACCTAACAATTACAGGTGACACAGTTCAGACTGGTAGTGTTGTATCCGACAATAACTTTACAGGTCTAACTGCCTCTAATACAGGAAACAGTACAGACTTTGGTTTCTATGGTAAGTATGTAGAAGGTGGAACAACCAAATATGGTGGTGTATTCTACGATGCATCAACAGATAATACATTCAGATTATTTACAGATACACAAACACTTCCGACTTCAACAGTAAATACTGGTGCTACAGGTTATTCAAGTGCAAACTTGATTGTTAAAGATATCAATGCCGAAGACTTAGTTCTATCTGGTAATCTGACAGTCAATGGTGCTACTGTAACCAACAGTGCAACCAACACAACAATCGAAGATGCATTGATTGAACTTGGTTCTGGTAATACAGGTTCAAACTCGAATGACCTTGGTCTTATCCTTGAAAGAGGAACGACTGGTAACAATGTGTTCATGGGTTGGGATGAGAGTATAGACAGAGTAAGATTCGCAACTACAACTGCGACAGGTTCATCAACGGGTGACTTAACACTTACAAATGCAAACGTTCAAGCAGCAAGATTTTATGGTGACTTAACTGGTGACGTAACAGGAACAGTTTCAGATATATCTAATTTTACAACTGCAAACTTAACTGAAAACACTAATCTTTATCATACCACTGCACGTGCAAGAGGTGCCATATCGGTAACCGATGCGGGTGGAGATGGAAGTGCATCCTACAATAGTTCAACAGGTGTTATTACATATACAGGGCCAAGTGCTACACAAGTAAGAGCACATTTCACTGCAAACAAAGGTTTAAGTGTATCCTCTGGTGAATTCAATATTGACTCTGCTAATGTAAAAGCAATGTTTAGTGCGGGTGGTGACCTATCATATTCGAACGGTGTATTCTCTTATACTGATTCAGATAGAACTGCGGCACAGATTAAAGGATTGTTCTCTGGTGGAACAGGTATCACCTACAGTAATGGTGCAATATCAACAACCGATGGAGATATCGTTCATGATAATCTATCTGGGTTTGTTGCAAACGAACACATAGACCATAGTTCAGTCTCCGTGACTGCGGGAACAGGTTTGACTGGTGGTGGTACTATTGCCGCAACCAGAACAGTAAATGTAATCGGTGGTAAGGGTATTATTGCAAATGCAAATGATATCCAAGTTGACTCCGCAAACATCAAAGGTATGTTTAGTGGTGGTACAGGTATTACGTATAGTAATGGTGCAATCTCTACTACAGATGGAGACATTGTCCACGATAACTTGAGTGGATTCGTATCGAATGAACACATAGACCACAGTGGTGTAACAATGACTGCGGGTACTGGTCTCACTGGTGGTGGTACTATTGCTGCTACTAGAACCTTCAACGTTGTGGGTGGTAAGGGTATTACCGCAAACGCAAACGATATTCAGATTGACTCTGCGAATGTTCTTGGTATGTTTAGTGGAAGTGGTGACATTTCATACAACTCAGGAACAGGTGCATTCTCATTCAGTGAAACCTATTCAAGTGCCGCAGAATTGATGACTGCAATTAAGACAGTGGACGGTACTGGAACTGGATTGGACGCAGACTTACTTGATGGTCAACATGGGGCATACTACAGAATAAACGTTTACAATAACGCAGGCACGTTGTTAAACTAAGGATAAATAACTAACATGGCATATAGTAGAATAACAACAAGAAACGGTTTCATAGATTATTGTTTACGTAGACTGGGTCATCCTGTTATCGAAATAAACATTGATGATGAACAGATTGATGACCGTGTAGATGATGCGTTACAACTATTCACAGAATACGTTGGAGAAGGTTCTCATAGAGTATATCTTCCAGTAACAATCACTGCGGACATGACAACAAGAGGATATCTAGATTTTGATTTAGATACAACTGGTGTTAGTAATGCAAACGACATACTAAGTGTTGTCCGTGTATTACCTATCAACAGTGAAAGTGGTAGTTCAAGTTTCTTTGATGTCAAATATCAAATGCGTCTTAATGATATGTGGGATTTGCAAAGTGGTCTTTCAGATATGGCATACTACGAACAGATGCAACAGTATCTATCACTTGTTGATATGAAAATGACAGGTACTCCACAGATTCAATTCCAGAAGGCAAACAACAAACTACATATCTTTGGTGATATTGGTGCGGGAAGAGACCTCAAAGCAGGAAGGAAGATATTAATTGAAATGTACATGGCAACCGATATCAATGGTAACGGTAAAGCATATGATAACATGTTCTTAAAAGAATATGCAACTGCATTAATCAAAGAACAATGGGGTGCAAACCTTATCAAGTTTGAAGGAATGGTACTGCCAGGCGGTGTTCAACTTAATGGTAGACAAATTTACGAAGACGCAAAACAAGAAATCGAAACAATACGTCAGAGAATATATAATGAATATGACACACCACCAGATTTCTTTATGGGATAATTAGATGGCAACCAACCCTTATTTTAAACAAGGTGTTAAGTCTGAACAATCAGTGTATGAGGACATCGTAATTGAAGCCCTCAAATTCTATGGACAGGACGTATATTACCTTCCACGAGAAATCGTTAACAAAGATAAAATCTTTCTTGATGACGTACCGTCACGTTTTGGTAATGCATACAAGATTGAAATGTATATCGAAAACACCGAAGCGTTTGAAGGTGAGGGTGACCTATTTACTAAATTTGGTATCGAACTAAGAGACCAAGCAAACTTTGTTGTTTCAAGAAAAAGATGGAAGACCCTAGTTGGTTCTCGTTTAGAATCATTAAACTTCCGTCCACGTGAAGGTGATTTAATCTACCTAACACTATCTCAGTCTATATTTGAGATACGTAGAGTAGAAACAGAAACTCCATTCTATCAGTTACAGAACCTTCCTACATTCCGTCTTCAGTGTGAATTGTTTGAATACAATGACGAAGACTTTGATGTTGGAATCGAAACAATTGATGGTATAGAAGGAGAAGCGGCATATCAAGTTTCATTAACGATGGATTCTGCGGCAGGATTCGATATCGGAGAAACAGTTACTCAGTCATTCGGTACATATAACATGACAGGTGAGGTTACTAGATGGAGTGATTCAGATGGTATCCTACGACTTGCACATGTTGGTGCGAGTGATGGTAAGTTCCATAACTTTGGAACAGGAACACAAGTAACGGGTGGTACTTCTCTTGCCAAAGCAACACCGACACTTGTTCAGGAATTAAATAATATTCAAGCCGATGCACAAAATCAAATCTTTGATGACTTCGAAGCAGACTTCCTTGACTTCTCAGAGAGTAATCCATTCGGAGATATGTCATAATGTTTGGTCAATGGTTTTATCATAAAAGAGTGAGAACTGCGGTATCCGTATTCGGTTCTATGTTCAATAACTTATACGTATTAAGACACGACAGTACTGGGAAAACTATCTCCCAAGTAAAAGTACCGTTGTCCTACGCACCCAAGAGAAACTTTATTGCACGTCTTGATGAGATGAAAGCGGGTGAAGATGGAGAACGTAGAGTTGCAATCAAATTACCTCGTATGTCTTTCGAGATTACGAACATGCAATATGATGCAACACGTCAATTACCCAAGACAAATAACATATCTGCGGGAGTAACCGATAGTGTGACTGCAAGACGTAAACTATATACGTCTACTCCGTACACAATCTCGTTTCAGTTGAACATCTATGCAAAGTCACAAGATGATGCATTGCAACTTGTTGAACAGATTCTACCTTACTTTGCACCACAATATACCTTGACAATCAAACCATTTTCTGATATACCTACACTAACTGAAGACGTACCCGTCACTTTATCTGGTGTTACATTCCAAGATGATTTTGAAGGTGCAGTTGAACAACGTAGGACAATTATATATACATTAGAGTTTGAGATGAAAATATCCTTATATGGCCCTGATTCATCGAAAACTATTATTCGTGATGTACGTAACAATCTATTTAACATGAATGCAGGGTTTGCCGATAGTGACATGTATATAAAAACATTAAAGACTGTACCAAACCCTTTATCAGTAGGTGCGGATAGTGATTACGGGTTTACGGAAACACAATTCGGTCACCCACTTATATTACAGGATAGTTCATAATGGTTGATGAAAAACGAATAAAAGATGATTACGAATACTCTCGTGATACCTACTATGAAATACTAGAGAACGGTAAAGAGAGTATGCAATTAATGATTGAAGTCGCAAGGGAGAGTGAACACCCCCGTGCGTTTGAAGTGTTATCTGGCATGATGAAAAACATGGCAGATGTGAATGATAAGTTGATGGATTTGAATAAAAAGAACAAAGACATAAAACAGAAAGACGAACCCAAACAACTGGGTAACACCACAAACAATCTATTTGTAGGAACGACTACAGACTTGCAGCGATTAATACATAATGAAAAACAAGTGGTAATAGATGCAGAACCAGAATCAGAATGAAACCTATCTTGGCAATATAAATGTCAAGCGAGATGGAGTTCAACACAATTTTACTGAAAAAGAAATCAAGGAATACATTAAGTGTTCCCAAGACCCTGTATACTTCTGTAAACAATATCTAAAAGTAATCTCTCTGGATGATGGATTAGTTCCTTTTGACCTATACCCATATCAAGAGAAAATGTTTGAACACTTCAATAACAACAGATTCTCTATTGTACTTGCATGTAGACAGAGTGGTAAATCAATCAGTTCGGTTGGTTACATCATTTGGTTTGCTGTCTTCCATAGTGAAAAGACCATTGCAGTACTTGCCAACAAAGGTGCAACTGCGAGAGAGATGTTGGGTCGTGTCACACTCATGTTGGAGAACTTACCGTTCTTTCTACAGCCAGGCACTAAGGCACTTAACAAGGGTTCAATAGAATTTAGTAATAATTCCCGTATCATTGCTGCTGCAACATCTGGTAGTTCGATTCGTGGTATGTCCGTTAACCTACTATTCCTAGATGAGTTTGCGTTTGTTGAAAATGCAAATGAGTTCTACACTTCTACCTATCCAGTAATCTCTGCGGGTAAAGACACTAAAGTTATTATAACAAGTACCGCAAATGGTATTGGTAATACGTTCCATAAGATATGGGAAGGTGCAGTTCAGAAAGTAAACGAGTTTATACCATTTACAGTTAACTGGTGGGATGTGCCAGGCAGAGATGCTGAATGGAAGAGACAGACGATATCAAATACATCTCAGTTACAATTTGACCAAGAGTTTGGTAACACCTTTTATGGAACAGGTGATACACTAATTAATGCCGAAACATTATTAGGGTTTAGGGCATCAAACCCTCAAGAAGTCCTTGAAGGGGCTGATTTGTTAATATATGAACGTCCAATCAAAGACCATGAATATATCATGACTGTGGACGTATCAAAGGGAAGAGGTCAGGATTATTCTACGTTTAACGTTATCGACATTAGCACGAGACCATTCAAACAGGTTGCCGTCTATCGCAATAATACTATATCTCCAATACTCTTTCCTAATATTATATATAAGTACGCAACTCTCTACAATGAGTCATATGTGGTAATTGAGTCAAATGACCAAGGAACTTTGGTCTGTCAAGGACTATATCAAGACCTAGAGTATGAAAATATCCATATGGAATCTGCGGTTAAAGCAGACCGTATTGGTATTGAAATGAATAGAAAGGTTAAAAGATTAGGTTGTTCTTCTGCAAAAGACCTATTAGAAAGTAAGAAATTATCAATTGTAGATGAGAATACCATCATGGAAATCTCTACTTTTGTGTCAAGAGGACAGTCTTACGAGGCATCCGATGGTAATCATGACGATTTAATGATGAATATTGTTATGTTTGGATACTTCTGTTCCTCTCAATACTTCATGGATATGACTGACATCAACCTAAAACAGATGATGTTTGCACAGAAAATGAAGGAAATTGAGGATGATGTACCTCCTGTAGGGTTCATTGATGATGGTTTATCAGAAGTGAGACAAGAAGAAGAACAGAAAGAACACGGTTGGCATACCTTCGAAGGCACTGGACTAGGTGTTGAAGAATGGTAAATGTATAAATAAAGGTAAGTGAATATAACCGTATTATGATAACTTATAATTAGAAAAACTAAAGGAAAGAATTATGGCTCTTTTTACACCCTCTGCTTCTCCTGCTGTAACAGTTAAAGAAATTGATTTAACGGGCGTTGTCCCGAACGTTCAAACTTCAACTGGTGCATTCGTGGGGAATTTCGGTTGGGGGCCAGTAGGCGTAGCAACACTAGTTTCAGATGAATCTGGACTTGTTAGCACGTTTTCTGCACCCACTGACGATAATACGGTAGACTTCCACTCTGCTGCTTATTTTTTAAGGTATTCCAATTCAATGTACGTAGTACGTGAACAGGATAGTGACGGCAAAAACTCCGTTGCGAACAATACCTCATTAGGTTCATTAACTGCACAAACAGTTAATAACTTAGACGCATTCGAAGACCTATCAATTGATAGTTCTGACGGTGCTTTCATTGCCAAATATCCTGGCACCATTGGTAACTCTCTGAAAATCTCCATCGTGGGAACAGACAGTGCTTCTGGTTCAGAAACAAACTTCAATAGTTGGGCATACAAAGACAATTTTGACGGAGCGACTGGCACGTCTGCATTCGTAACCGCACTTGGTGGGTATAATGACGAAATCCACGTTGCAGTTATTGATGAAGATGGAGAAATTACAGGTAATGCAGGAACAGTTCTTGAAACATTCCCGTACCTATCTGTTGCAAAGAACGCTAAATCTCCAGATGGAAGTTCAAACTACTTCAAAGAAGTATTAAAGCTTAAGTCCAAATGGGTATACGCAGGAGACTTCCACTTATCTGGTGATTCAGATGGTGTGAATGATTTCGGTGGTTCTCTTTGGAGTACAACAGCAACTACTTCTGGTCAAGATTTTAAAACTACTCAGAACTACTCAAACACTACAAGTGCTTGGTCATTCAAAAGTGGTAATACTTCTTCTTCATTAGGAACAGACGATTTCCTACGTGGATACGACAAGTTCGAAGATAAAGATAACATCGAAGTAGACTTCCTTATTGCTCCAGAATCGTTGTCAAATACTGCTGCTACTACAATCGTAAATGATTTGGTCGCAATAGCAGGAACAACTAGGAAAGATTGTGTTGCAGTTGCATCACCTTCTCGTAATGCTGTAGTTACTGTAGGCACCAACGTTGGTGTTCTTGCAAACAACAACACATACACGAAGTCTTCCTACTTGGTACAAGACAACAACCTGTCTCTTATACACATCTGACGCTGCCGACGAGCGATCTAGTGTA
>OJBN01000241.1_pt1 | contig 15031 bp, 25 predicted proteins | sample 1590441 | NCBI WGS metagenome assembly OJBN01 (sample SAMN05416760, study PRJEB24817) | seawater metagenome | isolation source: Sea water | place: Canada:Atlantic | collected 2013-07 | reverse complement strand
TCTACACTAGATCGCTCGTCGGCAGCGTCAGATGTGTATAAGAGACAGTTGCAGAGCATAGCGTGGACGTTAAAGTCTTTTTGCAACACTTTAAAACTAGCTCAGTCGATGAAATGTTAGCTGTTCACTACTCTAAAGCTGTTAGTGCGCTAAAGGCAAAGGCTAACAAGTGATTATATTAGACCATGAGCATGGGCATTGTATTGCCTTAGACCATGAGCAAGGGAGTGACGAGTGGTTTGCCAGTAGATTGGGTAGACCCAGTGCTTCTATGTTTAACAAGCTCATAACATCGGCAGGAAAACCCAGTGCCAGTGCAGATGGCTACATAAACGAGCTTATAGCTGAGAGATTGAATGGCATTCGCGTCCCTATCTACGTCAATGAACACATGGACAGGGGAACAAGGCTAGAACCAGAAGCTAGAGAGCATTACGAGTTCATAACTGAGCAAAAAGTAACCGAATATGGCTTTATTCTTGATGCTTCTGAGGAGTTTGGGTGTTCACCTGACGGTTTGGTGGGTGAAGATGGTGGTTTGGAGTTGAAATGTCCAGCAGATTCGACAATTATAGGCTATCATCGCAACAACAAAACATTTGTCACCAAGTATAAGCAACAAGTAATGGGCTGTATGATGATTACTGGTGCTAAGTGGTGGGATTTAATGGCGTACTCTGAAACAATACCTCACCTACTTATCAGGGTGGAGCGAGATGAGGAGTATATTGAAAAACTAGCGGCTGAAATAGACAAAGCTGTTACAATTATTATTAACGAAACGGAGAAATTAGCATGAGCATAAGTGTAACTGGTAAATTAAACAGGGCGGCAGGACAATTTCAAGCAGGAGATAGCAAAGGTTTTGGTATTAAATTAGGCGTAAGGTTTTACAATCGAGAGACTAAAGAGCAAGAATACACCAATTATGACGCTGTTGTTTTTGCTCGAGAGGGGGCGCAAGCTGATTTCTATACGTCTGCTCTAGTTGAGGGGTCAATAGTTGAAGTGAGCGGCTCAGGATGTCAAATTAAGACGTTTGAGGGCAGTAATGGCCCAGTAAATACTATCTCTATTCTTGATAGTAAACTTGGATTTGTGTTTAGCGGTGCGGATAAGCAAGCAAGCACTCCACAAGTTACGCAAACAGTCATTGACGCGGACATACCGTTTTAAAGAATCATAGTTAGTGCTGTGATAGGTGAAACAATCTGGTCAGCGTGGCTCACTGATGCCAAAAAACGAGCTAATTAATAAGGAGAAAAGCATGGAAAATAAAGCTATTCAAGAAGAATGGACAAGATTAAAAGAAGAGCATCCTGCCATTGTAACTGAGCTAAGTTTAAACCTCAGTGTGAGCGATGGAAGTACAGCAAGCTATTATGAATTGCCTGATAACGCTACTGAACTACAGCACCTAATCTCTTATAAGAACATGAACGCGCAAATGGGGGAGATATTTCGGTCATGCTACCGTTACGGCTCTGCTTCGCATAGCGACCAGTTGAGGGATGCAAAGAAAATCAAGTTCTACATAGATGCTGAGATAGAACGACTGCAAACGTGGAGTAAATAACCTTTTGGTATGCCGCTTATTGATATAAGTCATTACCAATAAGACAAGGCAGTGAGTATAATCGCGCTTCATAAACCGGAGCTTAAAATGATACTTTACTGCATAATTGTAGTGTGCGGATTAGCCGCCATTGCTAAAGATGATCTAGCTTAACGTCCTTCGGGGCGTTTTTGTTAGCCCATAATGGAGTAAGTTATGAAAATTAATCCTACAATTTTATTAGAATATTGCGAAACTAAAATTCAAACTAGAAATGTTGAGGCTCTTATTGAGCATGGTAACGCCAGTAGAGCGGCTAAAGCATTAAACATTGACCACACCACCTTGCGCGAATCCCTAAGAAACCTAGAAAAGAAAGCATCATTAAATGCAGTCGCTCCCCATAGGGACGTTGACCACCAAACGATGGAAGGTTTCGATGCCAAATTTGTTACAACTAGATACGATGGTGAAGGCAATATTAAAGGGCAGTATATAAGGCAAGAAAGACAAAAAGAACAGCCACTTGAAGAAAAATTAAAAGAGTTTGTTGAGGAATTAAAAGGCGAGTTTAAAGGGTTGCATAAATCAGTCGCAGAACCCACTAACAACAATGAAGACTTGCTAAATGTCTACGCGATAGGCGACCACCACCTAGGAATGTACAGTTTTAAGGCTGAAAGCGGTCAAAATTACGACGTTGGTATTGCCGAAAACTTGTTGGAACAGTCTTTTGATTCACTAATTGAGCGTTCGCCCAGTGCTGAGTCTGGGTTGTTCTTAAATATGGGTGATTTTCTGCATACTGACTCAGTTTCAGGGCTTACGACCGCTGGCACACCTCAAGATACCGATGGTAGGTATGGCAGGACAATCCAGCATGGCGCTCAGTTAATGAGGCGGCTTATAGTTCGACTCCTTGAAAAGCACAACCATGTTTACGTTATCAACGTGCAAGGGAATCACGATAAAAACGCCTCCCTGTTTATGAATCAAATTATGATTGCCTACTTCCACAATGAGCCACGCATAACTGTACTCTGCAACCAAAAGAAATTCATTCCATTCGTATGGGGCAAGTCTTTTATATTGACGCATCATGGCGACGGTATCAACGCGCAGAAAATGTATGAGGTAGCGACTAGGGATTATGGCAGGGAATGGGGCAATGCGTATATTAGATATGGTTACACTGCTCACTTGCACCATAAGACAGTGGTCGAGATAGGAGGTTTTCTGGTCGAGCAAATGTCAGTCTTGTGTGCTACAGACGCTTACCACGCAGGAAAAGGCTACGGAGCTAGTCGTACAATGGCCTGTATAACGCATCACAAAGAATGGGGAGAAATAGAGCGCCAAACATTCAGGGCTGACATGGCAGTCTAACAGGAAAGTAACAGGCATAAAAAAGCCCCGATTATGGGGCAAATGGCAGGGATTTATAATTCATACTCTTCCGGTATCTTTTCGGGTGGTGTCCAACGCACTGGGATAGTTACCCTTTTTTTTGTGTAATACTTTTCAAGCCCTTTTTTCCTACGCTCCGGGCTTGTTTTATAATGCATAACTCCCCTACCTTTGCATTTTCTGCAAGGTATTTTTTCTATTGTTAATGTCCAATATGAGCGATTTTTAACAGCGCCAACGCCCCAACAAACTGGACACGTTTCTGTATACATTACATAGCCCCCATGATGTACAGTTCATAACCGCAACCAATAATGATAGCTACAGCCACGCCTGAGATAAAGCACATAAAGTTGTTCATTTTAATATCTTCCATCTCTTGCCTTTCTTTTTCTTTGCTGTTTAGGTATCGAGTAGCCCGATTCTGAACTGCTTTCCTGTCGTTTGTAATTTTCATGCTGTCACCTCATCATTTGTATAAAAAACCCTTCCTAAGCCGTATTGATTAGCAATTACTGGCAGTAATGGACTAATTGACAATTTAGCTTCGTTGTCAGCATTCCTGTTCGTAGGTTGGGAGATTACAGTTAATAAAATATAACCAGCCGCATCTACAATGTAATATTTATGCTGTTTCATGCTGTCACCTCATTATTGTTTATAAATTTAATGTTTACGCACCGCTGGTAATCATCTTTAGGGTACTGGCCCATATTGAACGTTTCACCGACAAAATAGTCTGTACAGCTTTTCTCGCTTGATTGGGCGCTGACAGATGTTATGTAATTATATTTAGGGTCATTAAACATGACTTGAACGCTATTCATAGTGTCACCTCATTAATAATAGCATTTGATTCTACCTGCAAGAATCGCTCAGTTGTTCCTACATTGTCGCCCAGATAGTCAATCATCGGTGCGTATAGGCGAACTATGCCGTTGTCTTTATCCTGCCAATCTGTTTTGAAGCTAGACATTGTTTGACCAAAGAAGCGCAATGTATCGCGACTAAAGAAATATTCGCCTAGTACGCCTGACTGTTTGATCTGTGTGATTGTTGGCTTTTTCATCTCTTACTCTCTCTATTGGTTAAGTTATTACAAGGAAGGGTACTCGTATTGAATACCCTTGATGTAATTACTTTAATTCTAATTCAGCCCATTCAATCATTTCTAAAGCGTCTTTTAATCCATAAACATAATTCATTGTATTCTCACTAATACGCTTATTAACACCTTGCTTAACTGATTGCTTGGTGTAGTACTCTAGTCGCTTAGTTATGTTTTCTTTAGCTAGTTGTAATTCTTTCATGTTTATTCTCTCTCTGTGTGTGTGTTAAACATTCTAATCACACTTGTCTATGTAGTCAATACTAAATGTTCATTAAAACTTAAATTAATAGAAGTAAATGGCATATATAAGGGCTAATAAGGTATAATTGGGGGATATTGGTTAAAAAATGATCAATTGAATCAATGGGATGACGATAAATAAACTAGAGGATTGCATAATATGGCACGAACTAAGGGAGCATTAGGCAAAAACAAGGCATTTTTACTGAATAGACTGCAAGATATGTATGGCAAAGACTTTGACCCCATCATGAAAGCCGCAGAGCAATGTCATACTCTCGACCAGCTGGCAATGGAAGACCCTACAGTGGCTAATCAGCGCGACTCTATAGCGTCATGGCTGAAGATCGCGGAGTACATCGCTCCAAAGCTAAAGGCGGTAGAACATTCTACAGGTGACTCAGGCCTGACAGTGAGCATACAGCGTAAGAAGTACGACGGTTCGGCTAATGATGTAGCTGAATAGGCACCCCCCCCTCCGAAGGCGCGTGTTATGTATGTATATATGTCCCCCGCGAAAAAAAATTATGATTTTACAGATGCCAGACCCTAACCAAGCACTCAGAGATGCCGTAGAAGCTCATATAAGCCGTTCTAAGGACTTTATTCTTATTTCGGTAGCCGATGTAGGGGTAGAGGTTGGAAGTACGCTTACAAGTGAACAGGAGGTGTTTTACTTAGAATTAGCAAAAACACTTGTAATGAGAGATTGGTTAGGAGAAGATGTGGAATGATTAGTTTAAATACAGATGAAGTTGTGAGTGATTCAGATTACGAATTGATTGAAGCCTTTTGTTTAGCATTGATTGATAAAGATTCTTATTCGATGAATGAGGTCTTGTATCTTGTTAATGAGAAGATGTCATCTGAATGTAGTTGCTTAGAGGAGAGATGTATTTGTGGCAAATGGTAAGAATATGATTCATAAGTTAGACAAAGAGACTCGTAATAGACATTTCCCTGAGTCTAATGGTGGTAAGGGTAGTCATGCTAGAAAGTCTACAGTAGAGAGTAGAACAGTATACAAGTCTAATTACGATGCTATTGATTGGTCGTACACTGGTAAGAGTTACATTAAGTCAGGTAATTAAGTCGGGTAATTAAATGAAGATCGAATATAACTTAATGGCTCAAGGCCAAGTTCTGCAAGATTTTAATGATTGTCGAGAAAGAAACTCTTTCATCATGGGGCCGTTAGGTTCCGGTAAGACTGTTCAGTGTATTCTAAAATTGTTTGACCTGATGTGTGAGCAAGAGCCTGTTAAGGATAAGCAACATAAGAACTATGGTGTACGCCTATCTCGTATTATTGCCGCACGTAATACTTATTCCGAACTGTTCTCTACAACGATTAAGGATTGGTTGGAGATACATGGTGAGTTGGGTGACTTCAAGCAAGGTAACAAAGAGCCTCCTACGCATTTTATCCGCTTTAAACTAGAAGATGGTACACGAGTAGAGTGTGACATTGTATTCATTGCCTTTGACCGTCCTGAACACGTTAAGAAAGCGCGTGGTATCCAGACTACATGGGTATGGTTAAACGAGACTAAGGAACATTCTAAAGCTGTCCTTGATATGCTTGATCTACGTCATGGTCGTTATCCCTCTAACAAGGAAGGTGCGCGTCCTACACACCACGGCATAATAGGTGACAGCAACGCCCCTGATGAAGACCACTGGTATTTTAAACTAGCAGAGATAGAGCGTCCTGAAGACTGGGCTTTCTATCGTCAAGCTGGTGGTGTAATCAAAGACGGTGAGAACTGGTTAATAAACGATAAAGCTGAGAACCTATTTAATCTACCTGAAGGTTATTACCGCAGGGGATTACAGGGTAAAACTGATGACTGGATAAAGGTAAACCTAGCGAATGAATACGGATTTGTGTCTAACGGTAAACCTGTCCATCCTATGTATACCGATTCTGTCCACTGTCAGCACTTGGAATTTAAGCCGTCTAAGGACACTCCTATTGTGCTTGGCTTTGACTTCGGTAGAACTCCCGCGTGTGCCTTTCTACAGCGTACATCGATTGGGCGTTGGGTATGCTTTGACGAGGTGGTACTAACAGACTCTGGTGCGGTGGACTTTGCGCCTAGTCTTAAACGATACATTGAAGAGATGTACCCTGACCACACGTTTAAAGGATGGGGTGATCCCTCTGGTAACAACAAGAATCAATCTAACTCTGAGACTCCGTTCCAGATCATGCGAGCCGCTGGCATTCCCTGTCAACCTACAGTGTCTAACGATCCCATGAAACGTAGGGCCGCGCTAGAAGTCCCTATGAAAGAAATGTGTATGGACGGTAAGCCTAGATTTATTGTCCTACCTAAAGCCTCTATGATCCGCAAAGGTCTACAGGGTGGCTTCTGTTATCGTCGTGTCCAAACGTCAGGAGAAAGATACACTGATGAGCCAGATAAGAACGAATACTCTCACCCAGTAGAAGCATTAGAGTATGCTTTGCAGGGAGAAGGAGAAGGACGTTCTGCATTAGCTCGCGCTGGTGGATTCTCTAAGCCTCACACTGCCAAGATAAAAGTAAATGTCTTCTAAGGTTTACGTTATCTTTGAAAATGATGAAAACAGATGGTGGTCGTTTTTCTTAAAAAAGGGCGTTCGTCACTGTTATTTGATAAAACCCACACCAAATGACTACATTGTGTACGGAAAAAGTGCAAAAGGGTTTGATTTGTTTACGGTTAAAGACGAAAAGAGTATAATCGACGACATATATGCGATAAAAAGTTATATTCCTAAAGAATGCAAACGGTCGTTATTTATGTTGAATACTTGTGTAGGCCACACTAAGCAGATACTAGGTATTAATAATCCTTTTATCATAACTCCATACCAACTATTAAAACATCTGAGGAAACTATGAAAGCACCCAAAGCTCCCAAACCAACAGCACAAGAACTAGCTGGTGTAGCTCGTCAGTCTCGCATGATTGATGAAGAAACAGAAGAGATGGAAAAGAGATTAAAGGCACAGGCTAGAGGAAAGCTAGGCTCTAAGTCATTGCTTGCTAAAGCTGGTAAGAAAGCATCTGGTGGAATGGGCAAAGGAAGCATGATGGGCGGTGGTGGTTATACAGGTACTCCATATGGCGGTGGAGGAAGCGGAGGCTCAAGTGCGAGTAGACAAAGATGAAGTTACCTAAAGAGCTAGGCTCGCTACACGATTTAAAAACAAGAGAACAGCAAGCATTTCAGAAGATGGCTTTATGGCACGATCTTCTTGATGACTGCTATGAATACTTTTTGCCTAACCGAAATCTATTTGATGACTTTGCTACTGGTCAGAAAAAGATGGACAGGATATTTGACTCCACTGCTATCGAAGCTATCCAACAAGGCGCAAGCAAGCTACAAGAGAACATTGCTCCTATCTGGGGTAACTGGGCTACCTTTGCACCGTCTGTAAGTGTTCTTAACATGCTAGAGTCTGGTGATTACGATGTATCAGAAGAAGAGATTAGAGCTAACCTAGAACAGCAAGCAACAATTGTATTTGATTACATTAACCGTTCTAACTTTGGCACACAGTTCTTTGAACACGCACTAGACCTATTGATTGGTACAGGTACGTTAAGAATTGATGAAGATGAAAGCGATGATATGCCGATCATCTTTAATGCTATTCCACAGAAAGGTATTGCGTTTGAAGAAGGGCCGCATGGTTCTATTGAAACTCACTGGCGTAGATTCACCGTTAAGGCTCGTAACCTAAAGCGTATGTGGAAAGGCTTTAAGCCCTCTGAAAGCATTAAGAGCAAGATAGAAAATCAACCTGACGCTGAAGTAGAAATCAGTGAAGGCGTTGTATACATGCCTAAGTCTAAGACTTACTACGGTTGTGTATGGGTAACTAGCGAAGATAGAATTAGCTGGATGCAAGACTTTGGCAAATCTAGCCCTTGGGTAACTGGTCGTTACTCTAAAGTAGCTGGAGAGATTCGTGGTCGTGGCCCTGCTGTCCAAGCATTGCCTGATGTACGGTCACTAAACAAAGTTAAAGAGTTTGTATTGCAGAAAGCCGCTATTGATCTATCTGGTATGTACACTGCAACCGATGATGGCGTAACTAATCCCTACAATATAGTTATAAGCCCCGGAGTTGTTATTCCAGTTGGTTCTAACAACTCGTCTAATCCGTCTATTCAGCGTTTAGATACTGGTACTAATCTTTCATTAGCGCAATTTGAGATGAATGAGCTACAAAATTCTATCAAACGTGCTTTGTTTAACGACTTGCGTGACCCTACTGGCCCTGTTCGCTCTGCTACTGAGATTGCTATTGACTCAAGAGAACTAGCCAAGCGTATAGGTTCTGCATTTGGACGATTACAAACAGAAGTTCTTGTACCTATCCTTAAGCGTGTTGTTTATATCTTGACTCGCCGTGGATTGCTACAGCCTATTCAGTTAGATGGTCGTGACATTGAGATTAAATTCTTATCGCCTTTGGCAAAAGCACAGGATGGTGAGGACATTATCAACGTCCAACAAGCTGTTCAATTTGTATTGCAGAATGCTGGGCCAGATCAAGCTAAGATTGGCTTTAAGCTAGAGGACTTTGGTACGTGGGTAGCCGCTAAGACAGGTATGCCAGCCGAGTTAGTCCGTAGTGATACAGAGAAAGCACAAATCATTCAGTCTGGTGCTGAAGCGGCACAGCAAGGTATTCAAACGTCACAACCACCGATGCAATCACAATGAGTTGGTCAGAAATTAACCAATCTGCTGACCCTGATGTGGCTAAGAAACAAGCTGGCATACGCAAGCAAAATGCGGCTGACTTGGCTAAATGTTACCACAGGGTCTTTACAACTGATGACGGTAAGCGTATCTTGTCTGACCTGACTAGAAGATTTGTCTATGATAACGACACTTCTTTTGGATCAGCAAACATTGATTATGAAGCCGCATACCATAATGGTGAGGCTGGAGTAATTAAGTTTTTAATTAATCAAATGAAACAAGCTGAAATATTATAGGACTAGATTATGTTAGATGAACAGGCCGCACAAGAAAAATCAGAAGTACCAAAAAGCGATACCCTGCTAGATCAAGCACAACCAACTTTAGAAGCTGGAGAATACTTTCTTGCTGATGGCATTAAAGGCACAGGTGACGCACCAGAGTGGTTAAACACTGAGAAATATAAATCTGTTGCTGAACAAGCTAAAGGATATGCTGAGTTATCCAAAAGGTTTGGTGGATTTAAAGGCGCACCTAAAGATGGTTATACACTACCTGAAGGCATTGAATCAGACGATGCTTTATATCAAGAGCTAGAAGCCTTTGCTACTAAAACTAATATGAACGGTGATGCTTTCCAAGAAGCGTGGGAACTACTGTCAACACAAGGTGAAGTAGCAGAAGAGTACAATCAAGAAGTCGAACTAAGTAAGCTAGGTGACAATGCTCAAGAGCGAATTAAGACTGTTGAAGGGTTTATGAAGAACAACCTTGACGCAGATACTTACGAGCAAGCTAGGGGATTGGTTACTAATGCCGACACTATTGAGCTTGTTGAGCTATTAGTAAAAGCTACTGCTCCTACTAAACTACCTCTTGAGGGTGGCACTCATCCACAAGGTTTAACGTGGTCAGATGTAGAACATGAGATGTTTAAGAAAGATGATAATGGTAATCTGCTTAGAAGTACCAACAGTAGCCATGAGCAAAAAATACAAAAAATGATGGCAACCTTCGAGCGCCAGTAGTCATTTGATTTCTATAGGGTAAAAGGTGTATAATCCGTACACTGGATACCCTTTTCCCAAAGGCCCAGTAAATTTAGGTTGAATGCTGACCAATTTACTGGGTACTCAGCTTAAACCTTGAAAAACTTTTTTTAATTACTCTTTTTCGAGGAACTTCTTATGAGTAAGACTCTCTCATCTGTTGCAGTCACAGAATTTGACTCAATGGTAAAACATGCCTATCAAGGCGTTGGGCTATTAAAGCCTGCTGTTACTATCCGTAACAACGTAGTTGGTGACACTTACAAATTCCGTCGTATGGGCAAAGGCCTAGCTAACCAGAAGTCTACTTCTGATTTGGTTACTCCTATGAACGTAGCGCACGAATTTAAAACTGCTACTCTTAGCAACTGGAATGCTCCAGAGTACACCGATATCTTTGACCAAGCAGACGTAAACTTCGACGAGAAGCAAGAGCTTGCAAGCACTATCGCGGCCGCTATTGGTCGTCGTTGTGACCAGCTTGTTATTGATGCAATGGATGCGTCTACTCCAGATGCTACTGATATTGCCGCTGGAACTACTGGTCTAACCATGTCTAAGGTTATTCAAGCGCAAGTTGCTTTGCGTGGACAGAATGTACAGAACCAAAACCTTTACGCTGTTGTAAATGCCGCTGGTCTTCGTGGGCTTTTGAATGATGAGTTAGCTACATCTTCTGACTATCAAACAATTAAAGCTCTTGTTTCTGGTGACATTAACAGCCTAGCTGGATTCCAGTTTATTATTCTTGGTGATCGTACTGAGGGTGGATTGACACTTTCAGCCGCTAATACTGTTGACTCTTGGTTCTTCCAGCGTGATGCTGTTGGCCTTGCTATCGGTATTGACATGAAGACTTCTGTAGATTATGTTCCTGAGCGAACTTCATATCTATGTAACGGCATGCTTAAAGCAGGTTCTGTTGTTCGTGACAACGGTGGTCTGGTTAAAGTTTTGTATAAAGACAACGTATAAGGGGAATCATCATGGCTTTTGCAAGATCAGGTTTATGTCGCATTGGCGGCTCAGGAAATGGTGGTAGCACGTGGCAGTATACTTCTACTGACTCTAAGATTGTTGTTGATAACGCGGATTATTTTCTTGACGCTATCAGCGAGTTTAATATTGGTGATATGATTATCTGTAAAGATACTGCTGTTCCAACTGCACCAGTAGTTCACTTAACTTACATTAAGACCCAAACCGCTACAAGCATTACTGCGGCTGGTGGTACTACAATTACTGCGTAAAGTAACAAAGTAAAACGTCTGGGGGGTTCGCCCCCCTTTCTTACAATTCTAAGGTAGCATTATGGCCGAGAAAATAAAGTTAATTTCTAACGCTTTAATATTGATTGGCGATCTGCCAGTTACATCTTTAAGTGGTAACTCTCGCGCAGAAACCGTTGCCAACAATCTGTATGACAACATTGTACAGAATGAAATTTCTAAATACCGATGGGGCTTTGCAACACGACGAGCGCAACTAGCGTTGACTGCTGAAGTGCCTATAGGTAACGAATACCAAAATTCTTTCCAATTACCTCCCGATCTTCTTGTGCTTACAAAAATTGATTCCTCTGCGAATTATAAAATGTATGGCGATAAGATACACATGAATAGCACTGGCCCTGTTTATGCAGAGTACGTTGCTAATGTGCGTGAAGGTGATTGGCCTGTTTATTTTGCCAAGATGATTGAGTATGCTTTAGCAATGGATTTTGCTCCGTCTATTAGAGACAGTGCGGCTTCTATGGATGCTAACGCTAGACAATACCTCAATGCTTCTCGCATGGCTAGATTTACAGATTCCCAACAATACCCTGTAGAGCCTTTAAGAAGTAGACCTTTTATTGACGTAAGGCGGTAATTATGGGTACATCAAAGTTTCTGCAAAGCTCTTTTGTAAGCGGAGAGTTATCACCCCTGCTCAAAGGACGCGTAGACCTCGATCAATACTATCAGGGTATGCAGACTGCTGAGAACGTCTTAATCGTGCCTCAAGGTGGATTAAAGCGCAGAGCAGGATCAGAACACGTTGCAGTGGCCCTTAAAGAGCTTGTACACTACACTAACGCTTCTTATGCCCCAACTATGCCTAATGGTGGTACAGCCGCTAATATCAACGATTTAGACGCTTCTACGACAACTACCACAACTACAAGCATTGGTCTTATTGGAACTGCAACTGCTGGAACTGATTACGTTATTGCTCAATACAATTTAAGTGCTACTGGTATTGCTACGAATATACAATTTGTAGACATTAAAGGACTGTACACTACTGGCAGTGTTGCGTGTACGTTGTTAATACAAACATCTACTGATGGTTCTACGTGGACACCTCAACGCTCATTTACTGTGTCTACAGATGCAGATAATCCAACGTCATTTAGGTATAGAGTTGAGCAAGTTATAGCCACTCCTTATGTGCGATTAGTGCGTAGTGGAGATGTAGGTGATGCTGATTTAGGCGCGCAGAAGTTTACTCTGAATGAGTTTAATGTTTACACGACTACTACAAACGCTGTAGTTGTTAAGACTTTTGACTTTAGTATTGAGACTGATCGACATTATCTTTGTTTGCTCACTGATAGAAACATGGCGGTTTATCGATCCCCTCACGCTGGAAGCAATACAACTACTTACGTAGCTGACATTCCTGTACCTTACTCTGCTACCTCAGTATCAAGTGTGCGTGACGTGCAGACTGAAAATGTCATGCTTATGTTCCATGAGGACTATCCTCCACAAAGAATTATTAATAATGGATTGAGTAACTACGATTCATTTGCTCTTGATGACATTCCGTTTCTTAATGTGCCTCAGTATGACTATGATGATTCACAAAGTCCTGCTGAAACAAATTATGTAACTACAATGACGCTAGGTCATTTTGAAGTGGGTGATAGATTTCAAATTGATGTAGAAGGTGTGTTAAGTAAAAACATTACTTTAACTGGAGGAGCTTCATCTTCAGCGGCTAACATACAAAGAAACTTGCAGGAAATGCCTATATTTGGTGACACAGGTATTGCTGTTACAGGCGGCCCTGCTGTATTTGTTATTACTGTGTCTGGCGAATCTACACAACCGTTTGAATTGTGGTCAGGGTTTGCAACGTCAGATAGTGGTGGCACTGCAAACACCGTAGCTTTTGCTTTAAACACACAAGGGGTAGCAAGAAAAGAAGACGTATGGTCTGCTACTCGCGGATACCCTAAGACAGCCGCATTCTATGCAGGAAGGTTATGGTTAGGTGGTACAAAGTCTAAACTACAAAGCCTGTTTGCATCTAGGTCTGGATCGTTCTTTGACTTTTTTACAGAAGAAGGTGATGCTGATGAAGGCATATTCACTACCATATCTTCTAGGAATCTAACGGAAATTCTTGATATTAATCCTGATCGTGGATTACAGGTGTTTACTGGTGGTGCGGAATTTCTTGTGCAAGGCTCTACTCCTGCTGACATTGCTATTGTTGCTCAAACACAGCATGGCGCTTCTGACCTTGAAGTAAAGTCTATTGACGGTGCTACATTATTTATAGATCAAAACGGTAAGACATTGCGATCTTATTTATACAATTACAATGAAGACGCATATAACAGTACGGACATTTCTGTATTGTCTTCTCAGTTGATTAACAACCCTAAAGATGTAGCGGCTTTAACTGGTACGCAATCAGAAGATTCAAACTGGGTATTTATCATTAATGAAGGTGGTACTGGTGCAATTCTAAACACGTTGCGATCTCAGGATATTAATGGTTTTACCAAATGGATTTATGGCGATAACTCAACTGATACTCCACAGCAACTTGTATCAATATCTGTTGTTGGTAATGAGCTTTATATTGTTAGCTTGCTTGCAGGAAGTTCATCTTATTATTGGGTAGATCGCTGGAGCTTTGATTACTTGCTTGATGCTGGAGTTAAGATAACCAATCAATCTACTGCGACTGTATCGCTTGGTACTAATCACTTAGATGGTTTAACTGTTAGTGTATCTGCACGACCGCACTCAAATCCTACTGGAGATTACTATACGTTACCTAGTCGCGCTGTAACTGCTGGAGGGGGAGGTGTCGATGGGCGCATTACTTTAACTACTGAAGAGTTATCAGCTGGGCCTCTTGATTTGCAAATAGGATTAAACTTTGTACCTAAGATAGTGCCTATGCCGCTAAACACTAACTCTCAGTCTATTGCTGGTCAGAACCAGATGCGCGAAAAGAAGATTAGCAACATGAACATAAGGGTGTACAAGAGTGCTGGTGTCTGCATTGATGGTAATCCTACATCTATACGAGAGTTTGGCAGTGGAGTTAATAGCCCATTAGGTACGTCTTTTATTCCTAAAACTGGTATTATACAGAATAACAATGGCGGTAATGGTTGGGGCGTAGAGGTTGTGCCAGAGATTACAATACCTGATGCTACACCATTCCATATCCAAGCAATCGAATATGAGGTACAGTCTTCTTGAATGAGCTAAGAACTCAAGATGACATAGTAAAGCTACAGACATTAATGCTTAAAGGCGATACACTAGAGTTAGAAGTAAAGCATCATTTTAGTGAAGGGCTGTATGCAAGAGAGTTGTTTATACCAGCCGGTGTTTGTTTAGTAGGAGCGTTACACAAGACTACACACTTGTATATGGTAGTTAAGGGTAAGTGTAAAGTGTCTAGCCAGTTTGGTAATTTAGAAATTGAAGCTCCATTTATGGGCGAGACTATTCCACAGACTAAGCGTGTTATATACGCTGAAACAGATTGTGTTTGGATTACATATCATCCTACACATTTAACTGACGTAGAAGAGATAGAAAAGGCTTTATTAGAGCCAGAGGATATTTAGATGACATTTGCAATAGTGGCAGGTTTAATGGCGGCAAGCACAGCGGTAAGTGTTTATGGACAAGTTCAGGGTGGAAAAATCCAGCAAAGAGAATTTGAA
>OJBN01000237.1_pt1 | contig 15143 bp, 12 predicted proteins | sample 1590441 | NCBI WGS metagenome assembly OJBN01 (sample SAMN05416760, study PRJEB24817) | seawater metagenome | isolation source: Sea water | place: Canada:Atlantic | collected 2013-07 | reverse complement strand
GGGCTCGGAGATGTGTATAAGAGACAGGAAAAAAGCTAAAGCCAAAATTCCAGGTAGACCAAGCGCAAGTAAGCGCTGTTCAAAACCGACAGGCTTAGGAACAGTCTGAGCAAATAGCTGCGGCGTGTCCAAAATTTCCGTATTGAATTCCCAAGAGTCATTACCCGATTGCAGCACGCCCGAAACACCCAATGGCTGATTCTCAAAAAACGGCGCGTCTAGCGCGAGGCGTAACTCCGCTCGGTTTGGCGCCGGGGTACTCAGCACCTGCTCAGCGCTGGGATCGACGAGGCCTTCCGAATCGACATAAAGATAAAAATCTGCCGACAGCGCCTCCCCCTCAATCACAACGACAAGCGCTTCCTCCTCGAGATATGCAGTAGTTGCCCAAGGATGCGCAGCCCGCGCTTGGCGATTCCGCGCCTCGGCGAAAGCAGTGGCTTCAGCGCTTGGTTCCGCTTTGGACGCGACAGGCAAGACTATATCGAGCGCGGCCTCTCCTGGCAGACAGGATTCTTTACAAATCAGCCAAAAGAGATTGGCGCCGATGGCCAAGTCGGAGCCCAGTTTCAAATTTTTAGGGGCCTTTAGAGTGACGATAAAAACCGCCTCCTCTTTGTAGCCGTAATTCACCAGCCCGCCCAGTTGGATTCGCTCAGGTGCCGGCCATTGTATTTCGCCCGCCTCAATGCTCTCGGGAAGCACCCAATCAATTGTCGTGCTTAGCCCGCTAGCGCCCGGATTTTTCCAATAAATGTGCCAATGCTCCTCAAGATCGAAACGCACCGCGAGATCGAAGCTCTGTCCTGGCACGACGGCATCGTATTCAGAGATCAGCTCAACCGTCGCGTAGTCGGCTTGTATCGGCGCCGCGAACACCACGGGGGGGAGAATAAACTGCAAAAAAACTAAAAATCGTGTCGTTAGGTTCAACATGTGTTGAGAATAGATAGCAGTGTAGACAGGATTATTCCAGATTAAGTGTAAATACCTAGATTGTAAGTATTCTTGCTAATTCGAGATAATTAAAAAGTGATACATCTAACTTTCTATCTCTGTCTGGCATTGATCCCAATTATGAGTTCTGCCTACGAGCAAGCCTACGCTAAAACCGATGTGGGCGAATTTGAAGTCAAAGCTTTACCTCCCGCTCGACTCATCGCGAGCCAGACGGATGCCGCTTACTTTGATGACAACAACCGCCTTTTCCGTCCGCTTTTTCGTTACATTTCTTCGCGCGATATCGCTATGACGACACCCGTCGAGGCAGAGATCAACCCTGGCGTGATGTATTTCTACATCGGTGCCAACGTGAGCAGTGACGCGTTGGATGCTACCGATAACGTCAGCGTGCACGGACTCCCAGAGCGTCTAGTAGCTAGTCTTGGCGTTCGCGGCGGCTACAAGGAGCGTAACTTTAACAAAGCGGCGGCCAAACTCAGTGCGTGGTTGCTCAAAAACCCAACTTATGAAGCTATAGGCGAGGCTCGCGGCGTCTTTTGGAATGGTCCGTTTATACCGGGCTTTTTTAAGCGATTTGAAGTTCACATCCCCGTCCAGTTGGTCAAAGAATAATTCATGCCACTCGACTATTCGATCATCATTCCTGCCTACAATGAGGCGGCTGAACTACCAAGCACGCTGTCCTCGATTCGCAGGGCGATGGAGGCTGTTTCTCTTGAGGGTGAGTGCATTGTCGTAGATAACAACTCGACCGACTCGACCACTGCGGTAGCTCGATCACATGGTGCCGATCTTGTTGTGCAAGAGCCGATCAACCAGATCGCTCGAGCTCGCAACGCGGGGGCAGCCAAAGCGAGCGGGCGCTCCCTCATCTTCATCGACGCGGATACACGTATCCCGCCCGAGCTACTGGTTGAAGCACTCCGCAGACTCGAAGAAACCCCCTGCGTGGGAGGCGGCTCTGTGATCAAATTTGAAAGCGAAGTTAGCACCCTCGGCCGTATAGGCATAGGGCTGTGGGAGCATATTTCTAGGTTCGCTCGCATTGCAGCGGGCAGTTTTATCTTTTGTCGCCGCGAAGCCTTTCAGGCCGTGGGAGGCTACGACGAGTCGCTCTACGCCAGCGAAGAAGTCCGCTTCTCTCGCCTGATCAAAAAATGGGGTAGATCCAATGACCTCGACTTTGTCATCCTTGACAAAGCACCCGCTCTCACCTCCGCCCGTAAACTTAACTGGTATAGCGGCCCGCAGATACTCGGGTGGATCGCGCTGATGATACTCATGCCCCTTGCCGTACGCTCGCGCAAACTTTGTAGCTTTTGGTATAAGCGCCCAAAGGAGGTTTAGCCATCTCAACACTTGCCCCTAGGGTTGAGGCTACCATAGTAAACTCTTTTTTAGCTCCCGGACGAATCCGCGGCAGAAATTTTATTTTATAGAACATGCTCTACGACCGTCCGTATATGCACCAGTCCTCAAATGGTGGCGCTCCGCAGAAGGCTTCGATGGTGACGACTCTTATGGTCGTTACGATTTCCGTCTTCGTGCTACAGCAGGTCATGAATACATTCTTTCCCGTCGCTGGTGGGCGTGAAAACAGTTTTTTAACTGATTGGTTCGCCCTGAGCGGTCATAACTTCCGTGAGTTAAAGGTGTGGACGATCCTCAGCTACGGCCTACTTCATAGTTCTGCGGGCTTCTATCATATACTCGGCAACATGATGGGGCTCTTTTTTATCGGGCGCATGGTCGAACCTTTAACCGGTCGAGAACGCTTCCTTGGTTTATACGTAGCAGGCTCGCTGATCGGAGGCGCAGTTTACCTGCTTTTACATTTTAACGATCCGGCGCTTGGGCAAATAAATGGCGAGCTAATCTTCCAAAGCATGGTCGGTGCTTCTGCATCGCTCATGGCTATTCTAGCTTTCTTCTGCTTACTTTATCCTGAGCGTCCGATCACGCTGCTACTCTTTTTTATCATTCCTGTCACAATGAAGCCGAAGTCGATATTCTGGGGTATGCTAGCAATTTCCACAGGTGGCATTTTATTCTACGAACTGCCCAACAAGTCGTACGTCGCTCACTCGGCACACCTTGGCGGCATGTTTGCTGGCATCCTCTACTACCGCTACTTTCATAACCGCTCTATCAGCTTTTTTGGCTCGGGCAGCGCCCAGACTACGGTCGAGCAGCCGGCATGGTTTAAACGCCGTGAGAAGAAAGGGCAGCACATAAGCTACAAGGTCAACCGTGGCAAGCGCGACGACTTGCAGATCGAGGTAGACCGCATACTCGATAAAATTAACATCTCCGGCTTCGGATCACTCAGCGCAAGTGAGAAACAAACGCTCGACCGTGCTAAAGATAATTTAAACCGCTAAACCAGCGCTATTTTAGATGTCCGACAATACTTCTAAATCACATATGAATAAACGAATCTTTCGGATCGCACTTGTTGCGGCAGGCATACTCGCCTTTGCCCTCTCGACGAACGCCAAGCTTGACTCTTCTAACGAGATGGCGTCACAGACGCGCTGGGTCGTTAATACGATCAACGCACGCCACTACCTGCGCGGCACGATGGAGCAACTCGACGGTGCTGAGATGGTCGAAGCCTACATCGCCTCCTTTGACTATGGACGTATCTACTTCACCCGCCCTGAAATCGACGACTTCATATTCCGCTTTGGCAACGCAATGGAGGAGTTCCTGCAACAAGGCAACCTCTACGCCGCCTTCGAAGTCTATGAAAGCTTTAAGGCAAGGGCTGAAGCGCGCACCGAATGGGCGTTTGCGCGACTGAAGCAAGACTTTGACTTTACCGTCGATGAAACCTTCACCCCAGATCGCCGCGATGCGGAGTGGCCGGCGACTCCCGAAGAGGCTGAAGCACTCTGGCTACGCCGCCTAAAATATGAGCTGCTCAACGAAATGCTCTCGCTCGCATCCGAGGATAACGAAAAGAGCGATGCTTCGCTCTCAGTGAGCAATACCGAAGAACTGGATCCCGATCAAAGCGAGGACGATGAAGCGTTCGACCCTACGAGGCTACTGCGCTTGATCGAAGACAAAGCATTCTTCGTTCAAACAATCGACGCAGCTCGCGAAAAAATCCGCCGTCGCTACGAGCGTAACTTAAACCACACCCTCGCCCGTGAAGCCCCCGAGGTGCAAGAGTCTTTCATCAATGCGATGACACAACTCTTCGATCCACACTCCTCCTTCCTTTCCTCCGACACCCTAGAGAGCTTCAACTCCGCAGTCCAAAACTCCTTCGTTGGCATCGGCGCTCTTCTCGAAGACGACGACGGCATTTGCACGATCAAGGAAATACTCCCTGGTGGGCCCGCCGAGCGCTCGCGCTTACTTGAAGCAGAAGACCAAATCTTAGGGGTCGCTCAAGGCGACGAGGAGTTTGATGACGTCGTCGACATGCAACTACGCTACATCGTGCGCAAGATTAAGGGAGAGAAAGGCACCACCGTCCGCCTCCTTATCCGCCCCGGTGATGCGGCGGATCCTTCCGTTCGCAAGATCGTGCCTATCGTGCGTGGCGAGGTCAAACTGACCGCCAATCTAGCCACGGGTAAGTTAATCAGCGTCCCCGCTGGCGACAACGAGACCGTCCCCGTTGGTGTGATCGAGCTACCCTCTTTTTATGGTAACATCGGCGCAGGCAGCACCCTCACCACCACGACGGACGACGTGTCCGAATTGATCAATAAGTTAAGCGCAGTCGGTGCAGAAGGCATCATTCTCGACCTTCGAATGAATGGTGGAGGTCTACTCAGCGAGGCGGTTCGCCTAGCGGGTCTCTTCATCCCGATAGGCCCAATAGTCCAAGTGCGCGACAGCTCCGGGCGTAAAGATATCCTATCCGACCGTGATCCTAGTATGCTCTGGGATGGCCCACTCATTGTGCTGACTTCACGCTTCAGTGCCTCCGCTTCCGAGATTGTCGCTGGTGCACTAAAGGACCACGACCGGGCACTGATTGTCGGCAACAGTTCCACCCACGGCAAAGGCACCGTGCAAGAAGTCTACCATATGAACAACCGCATGCCCTTCTCTTTTTTCAGCAACGCGGAAAAACAAGCTCGCCCAGTCGCTTCGAAGATCACAATCAAGCAATTCTACCTGCCTGATGGCAGTTCAACTCAAGTCAAAGGCGTACCTTCTGATATCGCACTCCCATCAGTTAATGAGTTCCTTCCCATCGGCGAGGACGATCTGCCGCACGCATTACCTTGGGGTGAAGTCAAAGCCGTCGACTGGTTTAACGACTGGGAAAAGCTCGAAGTAGATAGCCCAGAGCACCCCGAACTCGTGGCCGCACTCGCCGATGCCAGCCAAGCACGCCAAGAGTCGCTCGAAGAATTCCAATTTCTTAAAAAGCAAATCAACTGGCGTAAAAAGCGTTACGATGAGAAAGCCATTTCCATCAGTTTAGATAATCGTATCCAGCGCAAAATTAACGAGAGATTTTATATCGATGAACTCGATGATACCTACGAGGCTTTGAGCGAGAATGACTACGCAATGGAAGAATTCCTCCTCAAAGTAACCGAAGATCAAGATGCGCTTTCAAAGGAAATCCTCTCGGAGCCAATCAAAGAGATCGCCGATTCGACAGTCGGCGTAGTAGCCACAGACGCGGATATCGACGAGATTGAAGAGGAAGAAGACGAACCCACCTACGACATCTACCTACGTGAAAGTGCCCGTATTATGACCGACTGGGTGCAAGCGCTGGACAAGCCCAAGACATCAAAGGACTTGTAGGTTGCATACTTAGCCTGCGTGCTTTGCGACCATGTTGTAGAAATCTACAAAGAGCGCATCCGCATCGTTAGGACCCGGCGCTGCTTCAGGGTGATACTGCACGGAGAAAACGGGCTTATCTTTAAGGCGGAGGCCTTCGACTGTGTGATCGTTTAAGTTGATCTCAGTCACGATGGCTCCAGCTTTTTCCAGCTCTTCGCGAGTCGAAGCGAAGCCGTGATTCTGTGCTGTGATCGACACCTTACCCGTTTCCAGATTTTTGACAGGTTGGTTGCCGCCGCGGTGGCCAAACTTGAGCTTAAAAGTCTTCGCGCCCAATGCATGGGTGATAATTTGATGCCCAAGGCAAATGCCAAAAGTCGGGAAGTCTTCGATCAACTCTTTAACCGTGGCGTGCGCATAATCGACCGCCCCAGGGTCACCTGGACCGTTGGAGAGAAAGACCGCATCTGGTTTGAAGGTCTTGATCTCGGCCGCTGTTGTGCTCGCAGGGAAAACATGCACGTCGAATCCATGATGCTGCAGCTTGCGGTAGATGGACAGCTTCCCGCCGAAATCGAGTGCAGCCACCTTGAAGCGGGGCTTCTCAGTCTTATCATCGTTCAGTCTAAGATCTGTGCCGACCACAGTGAAGGGGGTCGATTCCTTCATTTCAGGATCCCAACGGTAAGACTCTTTCGCGGTAACTTCCTTAACAAAATCCACTCCGATGAGGCCGCCGAATTCTTTGGCTCGTTTGATCGCCTCTTCCTCGGTGATCTCCTCGGTTGTAATACACGCTTTGAGCGCGCCAGAGACGCGGAGCTTCTTGGTGATAGCGCGGGTATCCACCCCTTCAATACCAGGGACACCCGCTTCCTCGAGGTAGTCTTGGATGGAAATATTGCTGCGCCAGTTGCTCGCAACTGGGCTAAGCTCACGAACAACGAAGCCCTTAACCTTGGGGCCATCCGATTCTAGGTCCTCGGGGCAGATGCCGTAATTGCCGATTTGCACGGCAGTCATTGTAACAATTTGTGAGAAATAGGAAGGATCCGTTAAAATCTCCTGATAGCCCGTCATGCTGGTGTTAAAGCAGGCCTCGCCTACGTTGGTTGCGACTGCCCCAAAGGCGCGCCCACGGAAAACGGTTCCGTCTTCAAATGCAATGAGTCCTGTGCGAATCGTTTTAGCCATGTTAGCGCAGGAGCCAAACGAGAATCTCGCGCCATGCAATTCAAAATAATCAACCCAGCACTTCCTTCAATTGCGCATTCACTGCACTGGCAGCTTCTTGATCGATCCAGTAGATCATATCGCGGCACTTTTTCTGATTTGAAATAACGCCTGCTTGCCGTAAAATACGCAAATGATGGGAGGTGGCTGGCTGTGAGAGGCCGATTTGTTCAGCTATTTTTGACACATTGCATGCGTTATGACAGGTCGGGCCAGCTGGTAAGAGCCGCAATATTTGCAAACGCACGGGATCACCCAGTGCCCAGAGCTGTTTAGCCAGATCTGAAATATCTTTATTTGCATTGATCGATGACATTGACATATTTAAGTATATAGATATATCAACAGGTCAACTACCGAAGATTCTCTTTTTCGAGACTCTCAGCCCATCCACTATTTACGGCGACGCATAGGACATCCCCTTGCCTCACACCTTTCACCTTACCTCCTCAAAGATGTATCCAAACGACTCACTCGAAAACTGGCACGAAGGCCAAGGCCATTGGAGGAATGTGCCTGCGGATGACTGGAATAGTTGGAAATGGCAACTAAAGAACCGTATTACCAAGTTAGAGCAGTTGGAGCAATACATGGAGCTGACTGCCGAAGAACGCGCAGGCTGCCTTTTTGCCAAGGATAAGCTGGCGATGGCCATAACTCCCTATTTTTTTAATCTGATCGACCCAGAAGACCCCAACTGCCCCGTGCGCAGGCAAGTCATCCCCCGTTCGGGCGAGATGCAGACTGCGCCCGAGGAAATGCTCGATCCTGTGGGTGAAGAAAACACCAAGCCCGTCGACGGCATCGTCCATCGCTACCCAGACCGCGTGCTCTTTCTAGTCACAGATCGTTGCGCAGCTTACTGCCGTTACTGCACGCGCAGTCGTCTAGTTTCTAACGCGCAGGACTACAACTTCCACCCAGAATTTGAAAGTGGCCTCGAATACATCCGTAATCACTCAGAAATCCGCGACGTTCTCTTGAGCGGGGGCGACCCCCTGCTTCTCTCGGATCGCAAGATCGATTATTTGCTAGGCGAACTGAACAAAATCCCCCATGTAGAATTCGTCCGCATCGGCTCGCGCATACCTGTCTTCCTCCCGCAGCGGATTACGCCAGAGCTCTGCGAGATCTTCAAAAAGCATGGCCCTGTTTGGATGAGTATCCACGTCAACCATCCCAATGAGTGTACACTCGCCCTGCGGGACGCGTGCGAGCAATTGACTTACGCAGGCGTACCAATCGGCAATCAGTCCGTTCTTCTGCGTGATGTGAACGATAATGCTGAAGTGATGCAATCACTCATACACCGCTTGCTGATGATGCGTGTGCGCCCTTACTATTTGTATCAGTGTGATCTGATTACGGGTAGCGCTCACCTACGCGCGGACCCACGGAAGGGCATTGAGATCATACGAAGCCTACGCGGTCACACTACAGGCTACTCGATCCCGCAATTCGTGATCGATGCCCCTGGTGGTGGTGGTAAGATCCCAATCAATCCTGACTACGTGAAAGAAATCACCAACGAAGCGATCGTGATGCGTAACTTCAATGGTGACGAGTATCGTTATCCGCTGACTAACGCTGCGCAGGTCGAGAAAGACCCAAACGCACCTGAGTTGGCAACCATTCTCGTCTAGGGTGTCTGGTATATTGAGGCAGTCGCACTGCCATTCTTATATACATTCCCTAGACTAGACTACCGCGTGAAAAGGTATTTCTTAGACCGATGGAAATTGTAATTTTTACAAAGAAAACTCGTATCCAAAGATCAGATATACTGCTCACTTCCTTCTAAAAATAAAAAACAAGCGCATTGCGCCACTGCGTGTCGTCTTTGGCTTCACTGTTACCCAAATCGTTGTCGAAGCTTTTGTTATAAGAGAACTCAAAACCTAGCAGGTCAGTAAAGCGCACTCGAACTGCCGCTGTTAGTACATAATTGAACTGATTCGAATCTTTCGGATTCCAATAGTAGCTAAACTTCTGAACAACAGAGGTCCGTTTAAATGGTCGCCAAGTCGCTTCTTGAAAAATATTGGCAAATGGGGACGAGTCTGCGCGGGAGTCTCCAAAATTGGTATCAAGCCACTCAACGCCCCCGCCTCCACCCAAGAGGAATTTGAAACGATTTGAAGGCTTATATTCATAACCAATACCTGCGCTGACTTGAACTTCACTATCAATCCCTTTAACCCGATCGGCACGGTATCCAAGCGCATTTTGAGTAAACCAGTTTTCGAAGAACGAGCGGCGATAAATAAACTCTGCATTGTATTTATCCGTAGACTTGTACTCATCACCGTTTGCTCGTTCGGTCTGACGATACGTATATGAACCACTGAAGCGATAGAAGTTAGGGCTCTGCTTTGGATCAATCTCCAGTTTACCCTTTAAGTAGGTCTCTTGCCACTTTCGATCACCTTGGCTCAAATTGATACCCATACGCATATTACCCGACCAGTAGTCGGGGGCTTTAAGGTCGAGGAGTGTTTCGATGATTGATTCTTCGTTGATTGCTAATTTTTCTGCCTTCTTGGGTGTGCTTTTCTCCGCAGAACTGGACTTAACCAGTGCCGGCTTCGAATCCTTTGCCCGTATCGAGATGACTCGGGCACGCGGCACTTTAACCTCACCCAATAGCGGAGAGCGTATTATAACCGTGATGGTGGACGACTGCGTCAGGATCTCGCCGATGAGTTGCTCGCCCGTATCAAGGGCGACAACGGAAAGGGTGGCATTGGCTGAAGCCAAGGCAAAAACAAATAGGGGTAGAAGTGTGAATTGGCACTTTCTCATACAGCAGTCTCAGAGTAACGTTGCTCGCGGATCACGGTAATCTCAATCGTGCCGGGATAGTTCAATTCCGCTTCGATACGCTGGCGAATTGTGCGCGCGAGTTGGCGTGCCTCTTCGTCGTCGACGACCTCTGGTTCGACGATGACTCGCACCTCACGACCAGCTTGCACTGCGTAAGCTTCGTTCACGCCCGGCAAGGCAGCAGCGATCTCTTCGATACTCCGCACGCGTTGAATAAACCCATCCATCGAAGATGCGCGGGCGCCTGGGCGCACGGCAGAGAGTGAGTCGGCGACCATCACGAGCCCAGCATAAGCACTCTCCGCCGGCACTTCCTGGTGGTGGGCGGCGGCGGCATTGACCACGCGGGCATCTTCGCCGTGTTGCTTGATAATTTCCGCACCGACGATTGCATGACTATCCTCGTATTCTTCATCAGCTGCTTTACCGAGATCGTGAAAGAGCCCTGCGCGTTTGGCGATCGTTGGGTCTAGCCCAATTTCTGATGCAATGAGCGCGCAAAGATTGGCTACCTCAACCGAGTGTGCTAGGGTATTTTGGTTATTGGACAGCCTATAGTGCAGCTTGCCCAGTAGTGCCACCACCTCGGGATGAACATCGTGTAAACGTAGCTTATGCAAGGCACCTTCGCCCAGATCAATGACGTTGGCATGCATCTCTTCTTCGGCTTTGACGATCTCATCTTCGATACTAGAAGGATGAATCCGACCATCGCGTAGAAGGGCTTCCAGCGCAATACGGGCGATCTCTCGGCGCACGGGATCAAAGCAGGAGATGAGCACTGAGTCCGGCGTCTCATCGATCATAAGCGTCGTACCTGTGGCATGTTCAAATGTGCGAATGTTACGACCTTCGCGACCAATGATACGGCCTTTCATCTCGGCGCTGGGCAAGTTGACGACGGTCGCGGTGGCGTCATTCATGGGCTGGCTGGTGATGCGCTGCATGGCGGCCAGTAGAATGCGCCTAGCCTCATCAGCAACATCAGCTTCGGCACGGTTTAGCTTGCTCCGGCGTAGATCGCGGATCTCTTGCTCGCACTCTTCCTCGGTTGCCTTGATCAAGACTTGTCGAGCTTCGTCGCGCTCCATTTGGGTGATCTGATGGAGCTTGAGGCGATCGAGTCGACGTTTTGTCGCAATGTATAACAATAGTGCGCCGATAAAGGCACCTGCCATTCCCCCTAAAATAAAGTCAAATTTCATACGCGTGTTTGATGATGGCAAACCATCTGAGCGGGGTTCTTCTCTGAAAGTTTGTTTTTGTAGGCTTAGCACCGAGTGGTGGCAGATACCGACAGTGTTTGAAAGAACATGCGTAAATCGCCCATAATATCAAGGGAAACTTACCGCTGGTTCTGACACGCCGACGTAAAAAAGAACACCTCACTAAAACCGCTTTTATCATCAAACAAATCAAAATTACGCTTTTTCCTTCCCCAAAAGTCATTCTCCACTAACAATACATGTACGGCGTATTTTACAGAAACCGGACATATCCTAGAATCATCATGACCCTTTTCCTAGCCACTCTCTTCACCGGAATCTTATTACTCGCCTTTGGCGCCCACTTTCTCTGGCACGGCATGCGCTCGGCTAAAAGCGTGCAAGCATTTCCACGTTCGCAGACGGCTGCTTACATCCTTCTCGGGTCCGCAGCCGTTTGGTTCCTCTTTAAGGTCACCCAACTAGGCCCCGCTGACTTTGGGCAATATAAAAACCTGCTCTTTATACTGTTCTTCGTTGTAGCCGTCGGCTCTTTCATCTTTGTGCCTGACTTTCTCGCCGTTCGTGGATTGGCTGCCCTCATACTACTCACCGCAGGCGCGCTGCTCGATGTAGGCTACATGCATTATGGCAGCGCCTTATTTCTAAAGGCCTACGTATACATCTCCATCGTCATTGCACTCATCCTTGGCGCGAACCCCTACAAGCTACGCGACTTCTTCGAGTGGCTTTATAAAAAAGAAGTTCGCCCACGCGTATTCGGCGGGATCTTCGTAGTTTCCGGCCTCCTTCTCTCAGTCGTGGCTTTCACCTATTAATGTCTAAGCAAGAAAGTGGCTTTCTTTTTATCGTATCGGGTCCTGCCGGTAGCGGTAAGACTACTGTCTGCGACCGCATACTGAAAGAAGTGCCTGGCATCGAACGCGTAGTTACCTCGACAACGCGCGTCCCGCGCAGCGGCGAAGTCGACACCGTCGATTACTACTTCTTCGACAACGACACCTTCCAAGCCAAAATTGACGCTGGTGCGTTTTACGAGTATGCCCAGGTTCACAACAAGCTCTACGGAACCCTCAAAAGTGAGGTACAAAGCAAACTTGCTGCAGGGATCGACCTCTTACTAAATATAGATGTGCAAGGTGCCGCTCAAATGCGCGAGACCGCGCAAAACGACCCGCTGCTCAAGGGCAAAGTCGTCACCATCTTCATCATGCCCCCCACGATCGAAGTGCTAGCTACTCGCTTACGCGGACGCGCCACAGACGCTGAAGACGAGATCCAACGCCGCATGGCGGTCGCCGTGGAGGAAATGCAGTGTAGTAAGCACTACGACCACACGATCCTAAGTGGCACTCGTGAGGAGGATTTCGCTGCATTAGTGGCCATTTACGAAAGCACTCGCTAACTCTAAGGCAATTAAACGGGAGCAGAATACTCCCACTGCATTACAATTTATGCAGCGGAGGTCTCGCAAGCTGTAGCGGTAAGTGATTCCCTCGTAAATCGACAAATAGCGGCGCTTTTTGAGCTTCGGCAAAGACAATGGCACTACCAATCGGGCAATTGAGAATCGGCGACTGGGTGCCAGATAGTACCTTACCAACGGACTTACCAGCGACGTCCACGACGGGGGTGCCTTCTCGAGCAATGCGGCGACCCTCGAGCTTAAAATGGACCACACGACGCGGGACACCCTTCTCTTTCTGTTCGGCCAGAGCGTTTTTACCAATGAAATCGGGTTTGTTCAGCTTGACCGTCCAATCGAGGCTAGCCTCAAGTGGCGTAATGCTATCACTGAGTTCGTGGCCATAGAGCGGGAGGCCTGCTTCAAGGCGCAAACTGTCTCGCGCACCTAGGCCACAAAGTTTGACCCCATACACCGCGCCTTCAACCAAAACCTGCTTAGCCAAAGACTCCGCCGCCTTTGGCGAGCTGTAGATCTCGAATCCGTCCTCGCCCGTGTAGCCAGTACGGGCAATGCGGATCTTTTCGCCACCAAATGCTACAAGGCGATGCCAAAAGCGCTTAAGTTCTTTGACCTCCCCCAGACCAATTGCCGTCAGGATCGCTTCAGCCTTAGGGCCTTGAAGGGCGAGTAAAGCATACTCGTCGGAATGATCCTCTATCTCGACCTCAAATCTCCAACGCTCGGCTTGCTTAAGAAACCAGCCAAAATCCTTCTCGATATTACTCGCGTTGACGCAGACAAGAAAGTCGTCGTTAGCCTTGCGGTAGATGATCAAGTCGTCTACCACCGTGCCATCGCTATTACACATTGGGGAATAGACCGCCTTGCCAATAGGTGCGTTGGTGACGGCATTGACCACGAGCCGATCCAGAAAGAGAGCTGCCTCACTGCCAAAAACATGAAACTCGCCCATGTGACTCACATCGAAGAGACCAGCCGCTTTACGCACGACTTTATGCTCTTCGAGAATACTCGTATATTGCACGGGCATATTCCAACCGCCAAAAGCGACGAAACGTGCACCCTGTTGGGAATGAAAATCGTGAAGGGGAATCTGTAATGCGCCAGCCATGTTTGAAAAATTGGTCTGTTTAAAAAGTGAAAGTGTCTAGTTTTTCGCAAAGAAACTTGCGAAGGTGTTTGAGAATACTTGACTGACAATCATAGTATTCACGAGCGGCACAAGTCTGGATCGTTCGTTTTACAGCATCTTTTTAAATACAGTTATGCCAAGTACACTAGCCGACCAGCGCGAGCACGCACGCCACTACATTCCTGCCAGCGAGATCGATATTCGAGCCATGCTCGACGTCATCGGGAAGGAGTGCCTCGACGATCTTTTCGACCACATCCCGGAAGATGTACGCTTCCCAGAAGCTGCTGATCTCCCAGAGGAGCTCGGATACGAAGAACTTAAAGTGCGGCTCGCCGAGATCGCATCGAAGAACCGTATCGGCACCAGCTTTCTCGGCGATGGTGTGCCTGACCTCGTCCCTTCGCCGGTGGTAGCGCCGATCTGTGACATTCGGAACCTAACAACGGCCTACACACCCTATCAACCCGAGCTAAGCCAAGGCACCCTCCTCGCGCACTGGATCTATCAATGCTCTATGGCACGCCTAACCGGATTCGAGGCGGTCAACGCCTCGCTTTACGATCGTTCCACATCGATTTACGAAGGCATCTGTGCCGCACTCCGCATGTGTCGTGGTAAAAGCGCAGCCATCATTCCCGAAACGCTCTATCCAGGCGACCTCGAAGTACTCGCGACCCTCGCCGAAGGTACTGAAATCGAACTAATACGCGTTCCTGCAGATGCCGAGACGGGCTTAATCGATCTTAAAGCGCTCGAAGCGGCCGCCAGCGAAGCCGCTGATAGACTCGCTGCGATCGTCTTCCCTCAGGTCAACACCTTTGGCCTCATTGAAGACGTCGACTCACTAGCCGATTTTGCCGCCGCCCGTGGGCTCAAAGCCATTGCCGTGATCGACCCTCTACTTCTGGCGCCCGGTGGGCTCAAAGCTCCCTGCGACTTTGGCGAAAACGGTGCCGACATCATCGTAGGCGAAGCCCACCACCTCGCGCTCGCGCCCAATTTCGGTGGCCCTGGCCTCGGGCTTTTCGGTGTTCGCTTCAGCAGTAAAGATCGTAACGGCGTGCGCACAGCACCTGGCCGATTCATAGGGAAAGCAAAAGATAGCTCCGGTCGCGAGTGCCGTGTCGGCGTACTTTCGACCCGCGAACAACATATCCGCAAAGACAAAGCCACTTCTAATATCTGCTCCAACCAAGCCTTTATCGCCACCCTAGTCGGGGCAGCACTTCTCCATCGCGGCGACGAAGGCTTAGGGCAAATCTTGATCGGGCTACGTGACAAATTAGCGACCGCTATCGCGCAATTGACACGCTACGAAGGCGTCGAGTTGGCATTCCCTAATTCCATAAGTTACCATGAGGTGACCCTTAAACTCTCGAAGCCTACCGAGGCCGTCTTCGCTGCTGCTAGACAATCAGGCGTCCTTGCGGGTGTCGATGTATCCACACGAGTCGAAGGAGGGCGTCAGCTACTAAAACTCTCTTTCTCCAACCGGGATCAGCCGCTCGACGGCCTCTTGGCCGCCTTCGAATCCGTCTTTGGAGCCCCGCAGAACCTGTCTCTTATACAC